>Ga0315336_1000409_pt1 | contig 125208 bp, 113 predicted proteins | sample ASW5metaG_FD_204512 | JGI IMG/M metagenome (GOLD analysis project Ga0315336, IMG submission 204512) | Ammonia-oxidizing marine archaeal communities from Monterey Bay, California, United States - ASW #5 | ecosystem: Environmental > Aquatic > Marine > Intertidal zone | place: USA: California... | reverse complement strand
GGGCCATCATTCGTGCCGGTCACGGTCACCGTGGCGGTGGCGGTATCGGTGCCACCCTGGCCGTCGGAAACGGTGTAGCTGATCTCAACTTGCTGCGTCGCACCCGGCGCCAGATCATCGAAGTCCGCGCCCGGATCGAACGAAACGCTGCCGTCGTCGTTGATCACCACGCCGCCCTCGCCGTCCGCGACCGACGCATCGGAAACGGATAGAGTCCCGCCATCCACATCGGAATCGTTGCCCAGGACATCAATGGTGACGCTGGCATTCTCCGTCGTCGCCGCCGTGTCGTCAGCGGCGACCGGGCCATCGTTCGTGCCGGTGACTGTCACCGTGGCGGTGGCCGTGTCGGTACCGCCCTGGCCATCACTGACTGAGTACGAAATCTCGACCTGCTGCGTCGCACCAGGTGCCAGGTCATCGAAATCCGCACCCGGATCGAACGAGACGCTGCCATCATCATTGATCACCACGGCGCCTTCGCCGTCCGCGACCGAAGCATCGGTGACACTGAGCGTCCCGCCATCCACATCGCTGTCGTTACCCAGCACGTCGATGGTGACACTAGCGTTTTCGGTCGTAGCAGCCGTGTCATCCGCAGCGACCGGGCCATCATTCGTGCCGGTCACGGTCACCGTGGCGGTGGCGGTATCGGTGCCACCCTGGCCGTCGGAAACGGTGTAGCTGATCTCAACTTGCTGCGTCGCACCCGGCGCCAGATCATCGAAGTCCGATCCTGGGTCGAAGGCCACGCTGCCATCATCGTTAATCACGACAGCGCCTTCGCCGTCCGCAACACTGGCGTCGGTCACGCTGAGCGTGCCGCCGTCGACGTCACTGTCGTTGCCCAGGACATCGATGGTGACGCTGGCGTTTTCGGTCGTAGCAGCCGTGTCATCCGCAGCGACCGGGCCATCATTCGTGCCGGTAACCGTGACAGTCGCCGTCGCCGTGTCCGTGCCGCCTTGGCCGTCGGAGACGGTGTAGCTGATCTCGACCTGCTGGGTCGCACCCGGGGCCAGGTCATCGAAGTCGGCTCCCGGATCGAACGAGACGCTGCCATCATCATTGATCACCACGGCGCCTTCGCCGTCCGCGACCGAAGCATCGGTGACACTGAGCGTCCCGCCATCCACATCGCTGTCGTTACCCAGCACGTCGATGGTGACACTAGCGTTTTCCGTCGTTGCCGCCGTGTCATCGGCTGCCACCGGGCCATCGTTCGTGCCGGTGACGGTGACGGTTGCCGTCGCCGTGTCCGTACCGCCCTGACCGTCGGAAACGGTATAGGAGATTTCGACCTGCTGCGTCGTGCCTGGCGCCAAATTATCAAAGTCCGAACCCGGATCGAAGGAGACGCTGCCATCTTCGTTGATCACCACGGCGCCCTCGCCGTCGGCAACCGAGGCGTCGGTGACCGACAACGTCCCGCCGTCCACGTCACTGTCGTTGCCGAGAACATCGATGGTGACGCTGGCATCCGCGTCGACATCGGCCGTATCATCTACCGCAACCGGTCCGTCATTGGTGCCCGTGACGGTAACCGTTGCCGTCGCCGTATCCGTGCCACCCTGGCCGTCGGAAACGGTGTAGGAGATCTCGACCTGCTGCGTCGCGCCTGGGGCGAGGTCATCGAAGTCGGCTCCCGGATCGAACGAGACGCTGCCGTCGTCGTTGATCACCACAGCGCCCTCGCCGTCGGCGACACTGGCATCGGACACGCTGAGCGTGCCACCGTCCACGTCGCTGTCATTGCCGAGAACATCAATCGTGACGCTCGCGTTCTCCGTCGTCGCCGCCGTGTCGTCAGCGGCGACAGGGCCATCGTTCGTACCGGTGACGGTGACGGTTGCCGTCGCCGTGTCCGTACCACCCTGGCCGTCGGAAACGGTGTAAGAGACTTCAACCTGCTGCGTGGCACCCGGTGCCAGGTCATCGAAGTCCGAGCCCGGATCGAACGACACACTGCCGTCATCATTGATCACCACGGCGCCTTCGCCGTCGGCGACCGACGCGTCCGTGACGCTGAGCGTGCCGCCATCGACGTCGGAATCGTTGCCCAGAACGTCAATCGTGACGCTGGCGTTTTCGGTCGTCGCCGCAGTGTCGTCCGCCGCGACCGGGCCATCGTTCGTGCCGGTCACGGTGACGGTGGCGGTGGCCGTGTCCGTACCGCCCTGGCCGTCGGAAACGGTATAGGAGATTTCGACTTGCTGCGTCGCTCCAGGGGCGAGGTCATCGAAGTCTGCGCCCGGGTCGAACGAGACGCTGCCGTCATCATTGATCACCACGGCGCCTTCGCCGTCTGCGACCGAAGCGTCCGTGACAGACAGAGTTCCGCCGTCGATATCGCTATCGTTGCCTAGGACGTCGATTGTAACGCTGGCGTCTTCCGTCGTCGCCGCCGTGTCGTCCGCCGCTACCGGGCCATCGTTCGTGCCGGTCACGGTGACGGTGGCGGTGGCCGTGTCCGTACCACCTTGGCCGTCCGAAACGGTATACGAGATCTCGACCTGCTGCGTCGCTCCGGGGGCGAGGTCGTCGAAGTCGGCGCCCGGATCAAATGACACGCTACCATCATCGTTGATCACCACGGCGCCTTCGCCGTCCGCGACAGAAGCATCGGTGACAGAGAGGGTGCCACCATCGACATCTGAGTCATTGCCCAGAACGTCGATCGTTACGCTGGCATTCTCAGTCGTGGCCGCCGTGTCATCGGCTGCAACCGGGCCGTCATTGGTGCCGGTGACCGTCACCGTGGCGGTCGCCGTATCGGTACCACCTTGGCCGTCGGAAACGGTATAGGAGATTTCGACCTGCTGCGTCGCGCCTGGGGCGAGGTCATCGAAGTCAGCGCCCGGGTCGAACGAGACGCTGCCATCATCGTTGATCACGACGGCGCCTTCGCCGTCGGCCACGCTGGCATCGGTCACGCTCAGCGTGCCGCCGTCTACGTCGCTGTCGTTGCCCAGAACGTCGATGGTAACACTGGCGTTCTCCGTCGTCGCCGCCGTGTCATCAGCGGCCACCGGACCATCATTCGTGCCAGTCACGGTCACAGTTGCCGTCGCCGTGTCCGTACCACCCTGGCCATCGGAGACGGTATACGAAATCTCGACCTGCTGCGTCGCGCCTGGGGCGAGGTCATCGAAGTCCGATCCTGGGTCGAAGGCCACGCTGCCGTCGTCGTTGATCACCACGGCGCCTTCGCCGTCGGCCACGCTGGCATCGGTCACGCTCAGTGTGCCGCCGTCGACGTCGCTGTCGTTGCCCAGAACATCGATGGTGACACTAGCGTTTTCCGTCGTTGCCGCCGTGTCGTCGGCCGCAACCGGACCATCGTTCGTGCCGGTCACGGTGACGGTCGCCGTCGCCGTGTCCGTACCGCCCTGACCGTCGGAGACGGTGTAGCTGATCTCAACCTGCTGCGTCGCTCCGGGGGCGAGGTCATCGAAGTCCGCGCCCGGGTCGAACGACACGCTTCCATCATCGTTGATCACCACGGCACCCTCGCCGTCCGCGACCGACGCATCGGTAACGGAAAGAGTCCCGCCATCCACGTCGGAATCGTTGCCCAGGACATCAATGGTGACGCTGGCATTCTCAGTCGTCGCCGCCATGTCATCGGCTGCGACCGGACCGTCATTGGTGCCGGTAACGGTAACTGTCGCCGTCGCCGTGTCTGTACCACCCTGACCATCGGAAACGGTGTAAGAGATTTCCACCTGCTGTGTGGCACCCGGTGCCAAATCGTCGAAATCGGCACCCGGATCGAAGGCAACACTGCCGTCGTCGTTGATCGTGACCGCGCCCTCGCCGTCCGCAACAGACGCATCCGTGACACTGAGCGTCCCGCCGTCGACGTCGCTGTCGTTGCCCAGGACATCGATCGTGACGCTGGCATTCTCCGTCGTCGCCGCCGTGTCGTCTGCGGCAATCGGACCGTCATTCGTGCCGGTGACGGTGACAGTCGCCGTGGCGGTATCGGTGCCACCCTGGCCGTCGGAAATGGTGTAGGAGATTTCCACCTGCTGCGTCGCGCCCGGCGCCAGATCATCGAAGTCCGCGCCCGGGTCGAACGAGACGCTGCCATCATCGTTGATCACCACGGCGCCTTCGCCGTCGGCCACGCTGGCATCGGTCACGCTCAGCGTGCCACCGTCGACGTCGCTGTCGTTGCCCAGAACGTCGATCGTGACGCTGGTGTCATCCGTCGTTGTCGCCGTGTCGTCGGCCGCGACCGGGCCGTCGTTGGTGCCGGTCACCGTCACCGTGGCGGTCGCCGTATCCGTGCCGCCTTGACCATCGGAAATGGTGTAGCTGATCTCGACCTGCTGCGTCGCACCCGGCGCCAGTTCATCAAAGTCACTGCCCGGATCGAACGAAACGGAGCCGTCGTCATTGATGGTGACCGCGCCCTCGCCATCGGCAACCGAGGCGTCCGTCACGGACAGAGTGCCGCCATCGACGTCACTGTCGTTGCCTAAAACATCAATGGTGACACTGGTGTCTTCCGTCGTGGCCGCCGTGTCGTCGGCTGCGACCGGGCCGTCGTTGGTGCCGGTCACAGTTACGGTCGCCGTCGCCGTGTCCGTACCACCCTGGCCATCGGAAACGGTGTAAGAGATTTCCACCTGCTGCGTGGCACCCGGTGCCAAATCGTCAAAATCAGCACCCGGATCGAATGCAACACTGCCGTCGTCGTTGATCGTGACCGCGCCCTCGCCGTCGGCAACCGACGCATCGGTTACGGACAGAGTCCCGCCATCCGCGTCACTATCGTTACCCAGCACGTCGATGGTCACGGAGGCATTCTCGGTTGTCGCCGCCGTGTCGTCGGCTGCAACCGGACCATCGTTCATGCCGGTCACGGTGACCGTCGCCGTCGCCGTGTCGGTGCCGCCTTGGCCGTCGGAGATGGTGTAGGAGATTTCTACCTGCTGGGTCGCACCCGGGGCGAGGTCCTCGAAATCGGCGCCCGGCTCGAACGAGACGGTGCCATCGTCATTGACCACCACCGAACCCTCGCCATCCGGAACCGTGGCGTCGGTGACGGACAAGGTCCCGCCATCCACGTCACTGTCGTTACCCAAGACGTCAATGGTGACGCCCGTGTCCTCGGTCGTCGACGCGCTGTCATCGATGGCAATCGGCCCATCGTTGGTGCCTGTCACGGTGACCGTGGCGGTCGCCGTGTCCGTGCCACCCTGGCCATCAGAAATGGTGTAGGTGATCTCCACCTGCTCGGTGGCACCCGGCGCCAGTTCATCGAAGCCATCGCCCGGCGTGAAGCTGATGGTGCCGTCCTGATTGACCACCACGGAGCCGTCGACGCCGGCATCCAGCGTGGCGTCAGTGACAGTCAGGGTATCGCCATCTGCATCCGTGTCGTTGGCCAGAACGTCGATGGTGACGCCGGCGTCCTCAGTCGTCCCGGCCGTATCATCGACGGCCACCGGGCCATCGTTGACGTCGACCACGTCGACGGACACCTGCAAGGTCTGAACCGTATCCGCGCTGTCGCCATCGTTCTCTGTCGCCGTGGCGGTGACCGTGAGATCGAGCGTGCCGTTGTAGTCCTGCGGCGGCGTGATGGTCAGGCCGCCAAGGTCGCCCGGATCCACCGACCAGGTGCCGTCGCCATTGTCGCTACCGGCCGACAACACCGAGCCCGTCGGCACGTCGGAGATGACGATGCTCAGATTTTCCGAACCATCGACATCGGTCAGTTGGGCATCGATATCCAGCGGAATGGCAGTGTCCTCGGCGCCCGTGGTGTCGGTCGTCTCCAGGTCGGGCGCGTCGGCGACGCCGACCACGTCGACGTCGATGACACCGGTCGAGGTCGCCGTGCTCTCGCCGTCCGTGCTGGTGGCGGTGACGGTGAGGGCGAAGTCCTCGTTCGAGTCCGCCGGCGGTGTGATGCTGAGCGTCGTCAGCTGATCCGGCGTCAAGGAAACCGAACCGTCGGTGACGGTAAGTTCCTCGCCGCCAGCCATGATCACGGCACCGTCGGGAATATCGCCGAGGGTAATGCCAACGACCTCGCTGCCGTCCGCGGCGGCGACATCGATGTCGAGTGCGATGGCCGTGTCTTCGTTCCCCGTGGCATCGGTGGTGTCGAGATCGACGCCATCGGCCACACCTTCCACGTCGACCGTCATGGTCAAGGTATTGGTGGCCATGTCGCCACCATCGGCTTCTGTCGACATGGCGTTGATCAGCAGGTCGAAGCTGCCAGAGAAGTCCTCTGGCGGCGTGATCTGTAGGCCGTTCAACTGGTCGGCGCCCAGTTCGGCCGTGCCGCCATCGACGGTGATGGACTGCGTCTGCCCTTCACTGTCCACGTAGCTCAGCGTCGAGCCGTTGGGGATATTACCGATGTCGATGGTCAGGGATTCCGAGCCGTCGATATCGGCGATGGACGATGCGATATCCAGGTCAATGGCCGAATCCTCGGCACCGGAAGCATCGGTGACCGTCAGGTTCGGCGTATCGGCGACGCCTTCGACGGCGACGTTCAAGGTGCTCGATACGGTATCGGTGCTGTCGCCATCGGTCGTCGTCACTGACACGTCGAGAGCAAAATCGATATCCGAGTCCTCGGGCGGCGTGATCGCCAGGTCATTCAATTGGTCCGGCGAAAGTTCGACGGTGCCGTCCGTCACCTCGATGGTCTGCGTGTCGCCGTTGCCGTCCACATAGGTCAGCGTGGCACCGTCGGGAACGCCGTCGAGCGTGATGGAGAGGGATTCCGAGTCATCCGTCGCCGCGGCATCGATGTTGAGCGGAATTGATTGATCCTCGAACCCGGCCGCATCGTCGATCGTCACCGTCGCCTGGTCGGCGACCGCGTCCACATCGACGGTGATGGTGCCGGTCGTGGTGGCCGTATCGCCACCATCGGCCTCGGTCGAGGTGGCGCTGACGGTGAGATCGAAGGTGCCGGAGAAATCGTCCGGCGGCACGATCTGCAAGGTCGCCAGCTGATCCGGCGTGATCTCCGCCGAACCGTCGGTAATGGTGATTTCCTGCTCGCCAGACATCAGAACGGCGCCATCCGGGATGTTGCCGATGGAGATGCTCAGGCTTTCCGAGCCGTCGACATCGGTGAGCGCCGTCGCCACGTCGAGGTCGATGGCCGTATCCTCGGCCCCCGTAGCGGTTTCGGTCAGATTCAGCGTCGGCGCGTCGGCGTCCGCCGCAACATCCACATCGATCTGGCCGGACACCGTGTTGGTGCTGCTGCCGTCAGTCGTCGTAACGGAGACATCCAGCGTGAAATCTGCATCGGAATCGGCCGGCGGCGTGACCGTCAGGCCTTCCAACTGGTCCGGCGTCAGTTCGGCGGAGCCATCGGTAACCTCGATGGTCTGCGTGTCGCCATTGCTATCCACGTAGCTCAGCGTCGAGCCATCCGGAACACCATCGATGGTGACCGAAAGAGACTCCGAATCATCTGTTGCAGCGGCATCGATATTCAGCGGTATGGCCGTGTCCTCGGTGCCGGCCGCGTCGCTCAACGTGACGTCGGCCTCATCGGCGACGGCGTCAACATTGACCGCGATTGATCCAGTGCTCTGCGCCGTGTCGCCATTCTCGCCCTCGGTTGAGGTCGCGGTGACGCTGATATCGAAGCTGCCCGCGAAATCCTCCGGCGGCGTGATTTCGAGATTGTTCAATTGGTCCGCCGTCAGGGCGACGGTGGTACCCGCGAAGCTGATGGTCTGGGTCGCCCCTTCCGAATCCTGATAGGTCAGGGTCGAGCCCTCGGGGATGTCGCCGAGGGTGACAGAGAGGGTTTCCGAGCCGTCCGTATCGGTCAGCGCGGACGAGATATCCAGCGCGATCGCCGTATCCTCGTCACCGGACGCGGTGTCGGTCAGGTCCAGCGTCGGCGCATCCGCATCGGCGGCCACATCGACGTTGATCTGGCCGGAAACGGTCTCGGTGTCGGTGCCGTCCGTGGTGGTGACAGTGACATCAAGGGTGAAGTCGGCATCGGAATCGGCGCCTGGCGTGAGCGACAGGCCGTCAAGATCGTCGGTGCTCAGCGTCCAGGTACCGTCACCATTGTCCGTGCCCGCAGACAATTCCGCACCATCCGGAACGCCGGAGATGGTCACGGAAATCGATTCCGAGCCATCCGCATCCGTGGAAACGGCGGTGATGTCGAGCGGGATCACCGTGTCCTCGGTGCCGCTGGCGTCGGCCAGGGTCACGTCGGCCGCATCGGCCACCGCATCGACGTTGACGGAAATGCTCCCCGTCGTCTGCGCGGTGTCGCCGCCATCGGCCTCGGTCGAGGTCGAGGTGACGCTGAGATCGAAGCTGCCAGCAAAATCTTCCGGCGGCGTGATCTGCAGGCCGTTCAACTGATCGGCGGAGAGATCGACCGACGTACCATCGACCTCGATGGTCTGCGTCACCCCTTCCGGGTCCACGTAGGTCAGGGTCGAACCATCGGGAATGTCACCGATGGTGATGGAAAGCGATTCCGAGCCGTCCGTATCGGTCAGCGCCGAGGAGATATCGAGATCGATCGCCGTATCCTCGGCACCGCTCGCGGTCTCGGTGAGGTCGAGGGTCGGCGTGTCGGCGTCGGCCGCCACGTCGACGTTGATCTGGCCGGAGACGGTCTCGGTGTCGGTGCCGTCGGTCGTGGTGACGGAAACGTCCAGCGTGAAGTCGACGTCCGAATTCTCCGGCGGCGTGATGGTCAGGCCTTCCAACTGATCCGGGGACAAGGTCCAGGAGCCGTCGCCATTGTCGGTACCGACGGAGAGCTCGGCCCCCTCCGGCACGCCGTCGATTGTGATGGAGACGGATTCGGAACCGTCCGCGTCGGTCTGCACGGCGGTGATGTCGAGCGCGATGGCGGTATCCTCGGTGCCCGCGGCATCCGCGAGAGTGACATCGGCGGCATCGGCAACGGCCTCGAACTCGACCGAAATGTTTGTGGTGACGGTTGACGTGTCACCATTCGACGCCTCGGTGGCGGTCGCCGTCACGGTCAGGTCAATGGTGCCCGCGAAATCCTCGGGCGGCGTCACGGTCAAGCCGTTCAGATCGCCCGCATCCAAGGTCCAGGTGCCGTCGCCATTGTCGGTGCCGGCGGACAACTCCGCGCCTTCCGGCACGCCGGAAATGGTGACAGAGAGAGATTCCGAGCCATCCAGATCATTTAGGGCGGCACTGATGTCGAGCGAAACGGCCGTGTCTTCGGTGCCTTCCAGGCTGGTATCGACGACGGTCAACGTCGGCGCGTCAGCGTCGGCGGAAACGTTCAGATTGAGGGTCTCGGTCTGACCGTCCGCGGTTTCGACGGTCAACTCGAACTCGCCGCTCAGGTCGTCATCCAACTGCACGGTAAGTTCATTCAACTGTTCGGCGCTCAAGGTCACCGGGCCGCCGTCGGTCGTGATCGTCTGGGTGTCGCCGTTGCCATCGACGTAGCTGAGCGTGGCGTCGGCCGGCAGGCCGTTGACGGTCACCTCGTCCGCGGTGCCGGGATCGATGTTGAGGTCGATTACGCCGTCCTCGTTGCCAAGCGCATCCTCGACGGCCAGATCCGGAACCTCTTCCACGGTGACGGTCAGGGTATCGATGGCGACGCCACCGTCGGTGGAGATGGCGGTAACGCCGAGATCGATCTCGCCGAAGAAATCGTTGGGTGGCGTAATCGCTAGATTGGCCAATTGGTCACGCGACAGAGTCGCCGTGCCGTCGATGATCTCGATGATCTCGCCGTCCTCGCCGAAGGTCAGGGTCGAGCCTTCGGGAATGCCGCTGATGATCAGGCTGTCCACATCCTCGGTGGTGTCCGGCAGCATATTGGCGTCGATCTGCAGCTCGATGGCGTTGTCTTCCGAGCCCATGGAATCGGCTGTCAGAAGTTCGGGCGTGTCGACCACCGGCGTCACCGTGACACCGAATGATTCGACGACGGTCTCCGATTCGTCGCCCGACGCGGTCTCGGTCGAGGTCGCCTGCACCGAGAGATTGAAGTCGCCGTAGAAGTCGGACGGTGGCGTGATGGTCAGATCGGACAGCACATCCGGATTGGCCTCGAAATCATCGGCGCTGATAGTCCAAGTGCCGTCGCCATTGTCGGTACCGGCGGAAAGGATAGAGCCGGTCGGGACATCGGCGATGGTGACACTCAGAAGCTCCGAGCCGTCCGTGTCGGTCAGTGAAGCGTCGATATTCAGCGCAATCGCGTTGTCTTCCGCGCCGACCACGCTGCCGACCGTCAGATCTGGAGTCTCTGCGTCTACATCCGTCGCAGTTGTCGCAGTCGTGGCCGTGGTCGCGGTCGTGGCCGTGGTGGCCGTTGTCGCGGTCGTGGCCGTGGTGGCCGTTGTCGCGGTCGTGGCCGTGGTGGCCGTTGTCGCGGTCGTGGCCGTGGTGGCCGTCGTCGGTGTCGTGGCGGTCGTCGCCGTGGTCGCGGTCGTGGCCGTGGTTGGTGTCGTCGCGGTCGTCGCCGTGGTCGCGGTCGTGGCCGTGGTTGGCGTCGTCGCGGTCGTCGCCGTGGTGGCGGTCGTCGCCGTCGTCGCCGTCGTCGGGGTCGTTGCAGTAGTGGCGGTCGTCGCCGTCGTCGCGGTGGTCGGCGTCGTCGCCGTCGTCGCGGTCGTGGCGGTCGTGGCGGTCGTGGCGGTCGTCGCCGTGGTGGCAGTCGTGGCAGTCGTGGCAGTCGTGGCGGTCGTGGCGGTCGTGGCAGTCGTTGCCGTAGTGGCGGTCGTTGCCGTGGTCGGAGTTGTCGCGGTCGTCGCCGTGGTGGCAGTCGTCGCTGTCGTCGGCGTTGTCGCGGTCGTGGCGGTTGTCGCCGTGGTGGCGGTCGTCGCAGTCGTCGGTGTGGTCGCGGTGGTGGCGGTGGTGGCCGTTGTGGCGGTAGTGGCCGTCGTTGCAGTCGTCGGCGTGGTCGCCGTTGCCGGCGCGGCAGCGGGCTCTACTGGTGCGGAGGCCTCGGTCGGGGCGACGGGCTCGGTCGGCACGGTCGCATCCGTGGCCGCGGGTTCCGGCGGCGCCGTCACTGCGCCGGCCAGCCCCTCAGTCTGGTCTGGGTCCGGTTCGAATTCAAACGGGCGTCCCTCTGGCTCGATCTCGGGCGGCTCGGTCACGCCTTCGGGCAAAGGCGGCTCGGTGGGCGATGCGCCATCAGCCGCCGGCGCGGCGTCGGGCTCTTCCGGCTCCGGTGCCTGGGTCGGGAACTCCCTGTCTGCTACTTCAAGATCGAGCGGCGCGGGCTCGATGGGCGGCACGTCATCGCCGACGGTTTCCTCGGGCGGCACAATCTCGCCCTGGGTGATGATGGTCTCACCCTCGGGAATCAGGTTCGCCATCAGTTCGTTGGGCGTCGGGTTACTACCGGTATGCAACGCGGCGTAGGACTGACCCTCGGCCTCGTTGTCGGTGGATTCGTCGTCGGAGCCAAGGTCGACGCCACCGTCCGGATCATCAAGAGGCGACGTAGAATCCTGAAGAACGGTCAGGTCGTCGAGGACCTTTTGTTCCTCGTCCCCGTCATGCTCCTCTTCTTCCTCTTCGTCGTCGACTTGATCGTTGACGTCATCGGCCATGGTCGTGCCCTCGTGCTACGCGCAAAAACCCGGTATTGGGTGGAATCCTTAGGGTGGATGTAGGCCAACGGGCCCCCAGCGGCACGGAATAACGCCAATTCAGGGGAATAAGCTCAGTGTCTTGCGCTTGGCAGGCGGCCATGGTTCGCGCATCATGCGGCGCTCTGAACTTCTCGAGAGGAACACCATGGTACGCGTACTCGGTCGAGCGAACTCCATTAACGTCCAAAAGGTGATGTGGCTGGCTGCGGAAATCGGCCTTGAGGTGGACCGCATCGACGTCGGCGGCGCCTTCGGTGGCAACGATCAGCCGGATTACCTAGCCAAGAACCCGACCGGCCGCATCCCGACGATGGAGGATGGTGATTTCGTGCTCTGGGAATCAAACAGCATCGTCCGGTATCTGGCCGAAAAATACGCCGCCGCCCCCTGGCAGCCTGCCGATAACGCAACCCGTCACCACGCCAGCCAGTGGATGGACTGGTATCTCGCCTCCGTTCACCCGCCGATGACGGTCATCTTCTGGCAGTTGATCCGCACCGCGCCCGAAGACCGTGACACAGCGGCAGTGGCCAAGGCCGCCGAACAGATGGCCGGCCTTTGGCGTATAGTCGACGACCATCTGGCCAACCGCCCCTACCTGACTGGTGACGATATCTGTATCGGCGACATCCCCCTCGGCTGCGCGGCCTACCGCTGGCACACCATGGACGTCGAACGACCGGACTTGGCGAACCTCCGCAGGTGGTACGACAGCCTCAATCAGCGCCCGGCGTTCCAAGAGAACGTCATGCTGCCGCTGACCTGACGACGGACCTTGCGGACATGGGCGTAATTCTCAAGGTTCTGCACCGCAGCGAGAAGCTGAAGAAGGCGCCGCATCGAAACCTGTTCCTGGATATGGAAGAGAACATCCACATCCACTACAGGGACCTGCGCATCGAACTCAGCCGCAACGAGTTCGAGGACATCGTCAATACCTTCACCAAGCAATCGGCCGAGTTGATGCAGGCCATCCGCGACAGCAACTACCAGGACGGCGTGCTGCCCAACGCCAACCACGAGGCACTGCGCGTCTGGACTGATAGCCGCCTCGCCAACGACGTGGTCTACCACCCGCACCGAATCTCGCTGGAGGAATGCACTGACGGCTATCACCTGCATCTTCGGAACTACAAGTTTCTCTTGGATTCGGATGATTTTCGTGTCCTTGCGGAGGCATTCAGGACGCTCGACCTGGACGGCCCCTACGCCGCGACATTCGACGAGGTTCTGGAACTGCTGGACGCCAACGACCTCCACTACAACGTCGGCGAGGCCGAGGGCGAGAGCGGGGGCGACGACCGGCGGATCACCGTCGCTCACTACCACGAACCGAAAATCCGCCCCATCCTCACCGGTATCGGCATGGAGCGAAAATCGAGCAGCGGCGCGCAGACCTACAGCAAGGACGGCCTGGCCATCATCGTCGAAATTTCCCGCGACCGCGCCGACTTCCAGGACCAGTTCGAGGGCGCGCCCCGCACCTATTCTGCCCTGACCGAGGTCCTCTCGCGCCGCAAGGACGGCCTCGACCGGAACTGGCTGAATGCCGTAAAAGCGAAGGTGCTGGATACCTTTTCGACGCTTCGCAAATCCGAAGGCCCGCTGACCGTCGACTTGGATTACCGCGCCTGGCTCTACGACGAGCTTTACGACAACGTGATCTTCCCGTTCGAACCGACCCCGAAGCTCACCGATCCGAAGCGTGCCTACCGGGACTGGTCGGATTTCCTCAAGATACTCGACATGTATTTCGTCAAACCGTCGAAAGTGCTGTTCAAAGAGCCGAAGCAGCGCGAACTCTACGAGACCGTACTCGAGCGGGTCGACACGACGGCCGCGGCCGTGCCGGCGATATCGAAGATCTGGATCATGGGCTCGGCCATGAACGGCGCCATGGGTTTCTACAAGTCGCCATTCATCCATTCCGAATGGGCAAAGCTTGGCTCCGACGTCGACCTGCTGATCGAGATCGACGAGAGCAAGAGCTTCGAGCCACCGGAGGATTGGCACTACATCAACGTCTCTTCGTCCAACGGCTGCGCCATCTACCACATCGGTGAAATCCCCTTCAGCGACGTGCTTGGCCATCGCAAGGAATTTCCGAACGTCGAGTATTTCGACCACCTGATCGACGCCTACGTCTACTTCCCGGCCACGGGCAACCGCGAAGCCAAGGACGCCTTCCTGGCGAAATTCAAGGCCCGCCTGTTGTTCGATCGCGACCACGAGAAACGGCTCGCCGAAACCCTCGAGCGGCATTTTGACGGGCCGGTCGAAAGTTTGCAGCGACTGGACGTGGCGACGGAAAATGAAATCTATGAAGTCCGCACTAACGATGCGGCGAATATCCTGAAAATCTACCGGGTGTCTGGAAATTACAACTCCAGCCGCCTCACCGATCATACTGAATACGAAGGCCGACTGGTGTCGGCCCTCGGCCAACTCGGCGCCGACGTTGCGACAGTCCGACCGACCAAGGCGTCCGAGGCCGTGTTCGACATCGAGGGCGCGCCGGCCATCCTGTTCGAGAAAGTCGATGGCGAGGAACCGGCACCGCCGGATTACCACGTCGAGGATTGCGCGGCCGCCTTGGCGCGCTATCACGCCCTGCAGATGGACCATGACCTGGCCTTGGAAACAGCGTTCTCCTTCGACCATACGGTCGAAATTTGGCAAGCCGAGTTCGAACGGTTCGCCGGAGAAACGAAAAATGACGAAGATCTCACCGCCGCCTTCGACGAACTGCGCGAAACCCACGCCGGACTGAGCGCCACATTTCGCCACATCGCCGATTTCGAAGGCCTGCCCCGCCTACATAACCACGGCGACGTGCAGCCGCGGAACGTAATCTTCGTCGACGATACGCCGAAGTTAATTGATTTTCAGAATGCCTTCTTCGGCCCCCGCCTGCTGGACATCATCGAGGGCGGCATCGAGTTTTCCTGGGGCATCAAGAACCCGGATGACAACGACTTCGCCCGCTATGGCCAGTTCGTCGAGGCGTATCAGCAAACGTCGGCGCTGTCCGCCGACGAACAGGCTTGCCTCGCTGGCGCGCTGAAAATCGTCGGCACCATCAAGTTCATCAAGGAGGTGCGGATGATCAAGGGCAGCACCAACCCGAACAACCTGCGCCGCCGCCGCGCCCTCGACCTGGCGGCCTTCATGCAATCACGGGATTGAGCCAACGCCATGCCGAACGACATCCCATACATGGGCTACGACCGGGCCGGCCTCGATGGCCAGTACAACAACCGCGAGATGGTCGCCGACCATCAGGAGATCGCCGGCCGCTGGGCCCGCGACGGCGCGGACGTTCGCGCTCAGGCGACAAGCCAACTGGACATCTCCTTCGGCCCTTCGCCGGCGGAGGTGCTCGACGTCTTCATCCCCGAGGGCAGCGGCCCCTTCCCCATCAACGTGTTCCTGCACGGCGGCTACTGGTACAGCCGCCACAAGGATGACTTCAGCGTCATCGCCAACACCTTCCTTCCGGCTGGCGCCATCTCGGTGATCGTCAACTATGCCCTGGTGCCCGAGGTGCCGCTGGCCGAACTGGTGCGCCAGTGCCGCGCCGCCGTCGCCTGGACGCATGCAAATGTTGCCCAGTTTGGCGGCGACGCCGAACGCCTCTACGTCACCGGCCATTCCGCCGGCGGCCACCTGGTAGCCATGATGCTGGCGACGGATTGGTCCACCTTTGCTGGTGGCCCCGCCGACCTGCTCAAGGGCGGCCTCGCCATCAGCGGCATTTTCGATCTGACGCCCATGCGCCTTTGCTACCTGGACGATCACCTGCACCTGACGACCGAGGACATCAAGACCCTGAGCCCGCTCACTCTCGATCCCAAAGTGCCCGCGCCGCTGATTGCGGCCTACGGCGGCGCCGAGAGCGACGAGTTCCACCGCCAGGCCGCGACCCTCGCCGAGGCCTGGCGAAACAAGGATGCCCAGGTCCTTGAACTGGAGATCGAGGACGCCAACCACTTCACCATCCTGGATGAACTGATGACGCCCGGCTCCGCTCTCAATCGTGTCCAATTAGGCCAGATGGGGCTTTGACGCATGACCAAATCGTTCGATCTGTTCTGGTCCTTCCGCAGCCCCTATTGCTACTTCGCGCTCGACCGGGTACTGGCCATGCGCGCCGACTACGATCTGGACATCAATCTCAGGCCCGTCTATCCGATGGCCGTGCGGGACGCCAACTTCTTCAAGTCCATCAACCCCAAGTACCGGCGCTACCACACCATGGACTGCCTGCGTGTCGCCGACTATCTGGGCGTGCCATTCAAGCGGGCGCGCCCGGACCCCATCGTCATGGACATGGAAACCAACGCCATCGCCGCGGATCAACCCTATATCCAGCGGCTGACACGCCTGGGTGCCGCCGCCTGCCTCGCCGGCCGCAGCATGGAGTTCCTGGACCAGGTTGCGCGGCTGTTGTGGGACGGCAGCGTCGACGGCTGGGACCAGGGCAGCCATCTCGCCGACGCCATTGGCCTCGCCGACCTTGATATGGCCAAGATGGAAGCTGCCATTGCCGTCGACCCGGTGCCCGTCGATGACCTGATCGCCGCCAACCAGACCGCCCACGACGCCAGCGACCATTGGGGCACGCCCTTGATGACCTTCGAGGGCGAGACCTTCTACGGCCAGGACCGGCTCGACCATCTGCTCTGGCGGATGCGCGAGAACGGGTTGAGAAGCCGGCAAGACTAGCCTCCCGTCCGCTGCTTCTCGCTCGGCAGCATGAACGTCACCACATTGGCGACCAGCATGGTCGCCGCCAGCGCGTAGAACACCGCCGGCAGCCCCCAGGTGTCGGCAATCATGCCGCCGACGACGGGTGTCGCCATGGAGAACAGGTACTGGCCGCCGAACAACACGCTGACGGCCCCGCCGCGCATGTCTGGCGGTGCGATATCCATCATCCAGCCGTGTACCACAGGCCTGACGGCGAACAGCACGAACCCCAGCACGGCAATGCCGGCGATAAACACCGGCTCGCTGCCCGAGAGGGTCAGCAGGAAGATGATCACCGTGCTGATCCCCAGCCCGGCGAAGACGATGGGCCGGCGGCCGACCCGGTCCGACCAGACGCCGGCGATCGGTCCTGCAATCACGCCGCCTGCCTGCATGGCGGCGACACCGAGGCCGACGACGATCGGCTCGGCCCCCAACTCGATGGCGAGATACATGGGCACGAACACAAGCAACCCATGCTGTGCGGCGATGCGAAAACTGGCCATGATCGACAGCCCAACCACGGCGCGATCGCGCAATATGCGCAGAATGCCAGTGAAATAATCGCCGCTGGCGACCTTGGTTTGCTCTTTCGCCACAGCCCCGCCCTCGCGCTCCAGCCGCAACAGACCGAGGCCCAGAATGGCGACGACGACGAACACCGGAAGGGCCGCGATGGGCGCCGCCCCCTGCCAGGAAAACCAGGCCAACAAAGCCCCGACCATCAGAGGCGAGATGGCATCGCCAACGCTGGCGCCGAGCGCGTGCAGCGACAGCGCGTAGCCTTTGTTGTCCGGGAACATCTGCGCCAGCAGCGATATGGCCGGCGGATGCCAGAGATGGTTGGTGGCGCCGATCAGCACCAGCAGGCAGGCCAGGCTGACGAATCCGTCGGCCCAACCACAGAGGAACAACGCCGCCGCGCCAACGCCGAGCGATAGCATCATCAGCAGCACCCTGCGTCCGACCACGTCGACCAGCCAACCAGAGCCGAAATTGGCGCCGAAGGCGGCGAGGTTGAAGATGGTGATCAAGGTCCCCGCCGCGGCGTAGGATATATCCAGATCGGCCTTGATGTAGGGCAGCAGCAGATAGAACGTGCCGATCACCCAGTGGGTACCGCCATGGCCCATGCCGACCAGCAGCGCCGGCGCCTGTTCACGCAGGTCCAGGCCGGTCCAGCGCTCGACCCGTGTCGTCATGCCCCCATACTCCCCGATGGAATTGCGTCGACTTGCAGCCGAAGCGCCGTCGCGCGACAATGCGTGCAAGCGTATACCATCCGATTTTCGAGGGGAGACATACCATGCCAGACGCGGCTGGACTGGACATCACCGACCAACTGATCGTCGAGAAGGACGGCCCCATCGGTCGCATCCGCTTCGACAACCAGGCGAAACGCAATGCCATGACGTTTGAGATGTGGCGCGATCTCGGCACCGTGCTGGAGGACTTCGCCGTCGACGACGCCATCCGCGTCATCGTGCTCTCGGGCGAAGGCGGCAGGGCATTCTGCGCCGGCGCCGACATCTCGCAGTTCGAAAAGAACCGCTCGTCCGAGGAAGGCGTGAAGCTCTACAACACCGCGGTCGAGAAGTCGGGCGACCTTTTGCGCAACATCGAGAAGCCGACTATTGCCAAGATTCAAGGCCCCTGCGTTGGTGGCGGCGTCAGCATCGCCGTCGGCTGCGACCTGCGGCTGGCCCAGGAAGGCTCGATTTTTGCCATCCCGGCGGCCAAGCTCGGCCTCGGATACCGCATCGAGGGCCTGAAGCCGTTCGTCGACCTGGTCGGCCCGGCCACCGCCAAGGAGGTGTTCTTCACCGCGCGACGCTTCTCGGCCGAAGAAGCCATGGCCATGGGCATGGTCGACCGGGTGATCCCCCGCAGTGTCTTCGACGCCTACGTGGACGACTACGCCCACACCATCGCCGCCAATGCACCGATGACCATTCGCGCGGTCAAAGTCTGCGTCGGCGAATCCGTGAAGAGCGAGCCCGACCTGGATCTGGCGCAGCGCGTCGTCGACGAGTGCTTCGCCAGCGAGGACTACATCGAGGGTCGCACAGCCTTCATGGAAAAACGCACGCCCCAGTTCAAGAACCGCTGAGGCCCGCCGCCGGGAGGCTCCGTCATGTCGCTCGCCCCGTTCGCCGAGTTCACGGCCCGGATGGCCACCGATACGCCGCCCAAGGCGGTCGTGCATGCCGCCAAGCGCTGCATCATCGACTGGTTCGCCGCCACCTGTCCCGGCGGCGCCGAGCCGCCGGCGACGTTGCTGATCCAGGCCCTGGATGACGTCATCGGCCGCGGCCGGGCACGACTGTTCCCGTCCGGTCTGACCACAGACGCGCGGACGGCGGCGCTGATTAACGGTGCCGCCTCCCACACCATCGAATTCGACGACATCTTCCGAGACGCCATCTACCATCCGGGCGTGCCCGTGGTCTCCGCCGCCATGGCGGTGGCGCAGGCCAAGGGCCTGTCGGGCCTGGACCTGATCAGGGGTGTCATCGCCGGATATGAGGTCTCGAACCGCATCGGCCGGGCAGTCAATCCGGGGCACTACCGCTACTGGCACACGACCGGCACGATCGGCACATTCGGTGCGGCCGCCGCGACGGCGGCGCTGTTGAAACTGGATACCGATGGCGCGCTGCACGCCATGGCCAACGCCGGCACCCTGGCAGCCGGCCTGCAACAGGCGTTCCGGGCCGACGCCATGGCCAAACCCATGCACGGCGGCCACGCGGCCGAGACCGGCGTCACCTGTGCGCTCGGCGCAGCCCACGGCATGACGGGTGCGCCGGATATCCTGGAAGGTCCCGTCGGCTTCGGTGCCGCCATGTGCGACGAACCGGACTGGACGGCCGCGGCTGACGGGCTTGGCATCGACTACACCATCACCCGCACCACGGTGAAGAACCACGCCGCCTGCGGCCACGCCCACGCCGCCATCGACGGCTTGCTGAAGCTTCAGCGCGAACACGGGTTCGCTCCGGGCGAGATCGAACACATCCGCGTCGGCGCGTACAAGGCGTCGGTCGATATCGTCGCCGGCAAGGATCCGGCCACGGTCTTCGAAGCCAAGTTCTCGCTGCCGTATTGCGCTGCCGTGGCGCTGACGACAGGCAGCGTGCGCACCGCCGCATTCCTGCCAGAACGCCTGGCCGACGCTGACATCCGCGCGCTCGCCTTGAAGGTCGACGTGGAACTGGACGACGACTGCGAAGCGGCGTTTCCCAAGCAGCGCTCGGCCAAGGTTGAGGTGGCGCTGGCCGACGGCCGCAAACACGACATCTTTTCTCCCACCCGCAAAGGCGACCCGGACGATCCACTGAGCGACGCCGAACTGGAAGAAAAATACCTGGAACTGCTGGCGCCGCTCGCCGGCGATGCCGCCGCCCGCGACTTGCTGGCCACCCTCTGGCGCCTCGACGACGTTTCAGACGCGGGCGATCTGGTGCTGGTGGCGGAAGCTCTCGGCAACGCCGCCCAATGACGGAGCCCCGTCTCGGCTTTATCGGTTTCGGCGAAGCCGGCACGGGCATCGCCCGCGGCCTGGTCGAAGAAGGTCTTCAGAATATCGTCGCCTACGACATCCGCGAACGCCCGGCTGTCGATGGCGTCCGCATGGTCGACGGCATGGCTGCCCTGGCGGCCGAGGCGGATATGCTCATCGCCGCCGTTACCTGCGACGTGGCGCGCCCGGTCGCCGAGGAAGCGTCCGCGCATCTTGGGACCCGGCACCTCTACGTCGACATTAATTCCGTGGCCCCAGAAACCAAGATCGGCATCGGCGATGTCATCGACGGTACCGGCGCGCGCTTCGTCGAAGCGGCTGTGATGGCCGCCGTGCCACCCAACCGGCACAAGGTGCCGATCCTGCTGGCCGGCGAGGCGGCTTCCGATGTCATCACGGCCCTCGGCCCTTACGGCATGAACCTTGAGGACATCGGCCCCGAACGAGGCCAGGCGGCGGCGACCAAAATGCTGCGTTCCATCATGGTCAAGGGGCTGGAGGCATTGCTGCTGGAATGCGTGCTGGCGGCCGAGCACTATGGCGTGGCAGAGAAGGTTCTGGCGTCCGTCGGCGACGGCTACCCCGGCGTCGACTGGAAGAAACTCGCCGACCACTTCGCCGGCCGCACCGCCATCCATGGCGAGCGCCGGGCGCACGAAATGGAAGAGGTAGCGGCCATGCTGGAAAGTCTGGGCATCGAGCCGTTCATGGCCAAGGGCGCCGCCGATCGCATCCGATGGGGCGGCAGTTTCGGCCTGAAAGAGATCTATGGCGACGCCCCGCCCAAGGACTTTCATGAAGTCCTGGCGGCCATTCGCGCGCGGCAAGGTAAGTAGCGCCGTCCCCATCTGTTACCCCGCGATCAGCTCCGCGACGCGGGCGCCGAAGCGTTCGGTGCCGCCGTTGCCGCCGACGTCGGGGGTGCGGGCGTCGGCATCGCCCAAGGCCGCCTCGACGGCGTCCTCGTAGGCCTTGGCCGCCTTGATGATGTCGTCCCGGTCGTGGCGCTGGCCGACCCATTCCAGCATCATCGACGTGGACAGCATCAGCGCCGTCGGGTTGGCGACGCCTTGGCCCGCGATGTCCGGCGCGGCGCCATGAGCCGCCTGGGCGATGCCGTGGTTATCGCCGGCGTTCAGCGCCCCGCCGAGGCCGAGCCCGCCGGACAGCTCCGCTGCTTCATCAGAAAGAATATCGCCGAAGGCGTTGGTGGTGACGACCACGTCGAAGGTCTCGGGCCGGCGGATCAGGTGCGCGGTCATGGCGTCGACGATCAACTCCTCGACCTCGACTTCCGGATAATCCTGGGCCAGGTCGCGGACGACCTCCAGGAACAGGCCGTCGGTCATCTTCAGCACGTTGGCCTTGTGCACGGCGGTCACCTTCTTGCGCCGGCGCATGGCTAGATCGAAGGCCGTCTTGGCAATGCGCGCGCAGCCTTGGCGCGTAATCTTGCGCACCGACAATGCCACGTCCTCGGTCGGCATGAATTCGCCGGAGCCCATGAACATGTTGCGGTCGGCGTAGAGGCCTTCGGTGTTTTCGCGGCAAATCACCAGATCCATCTTGCGCGCCACCGAGGGCACGCCGTCGCGGGTCTTCGACGGCCGGATGTTGGCGTAGAGGTCGAACTCGGTGCGCATAAACTTGGACGGGTTGATACCGACCTCTTCCTCCTTCGGATAGGCGAAGGTGTCGACAGGGCCGAGGATGACGCCGGCCGCCGCGTCGCAGGCATCGCGCACCGGCTCGGGCACCGACGTCCCCGCCGCCTCGATGGCCTTGAAGCCGATTTCCATCTCGACCAGGTCGAGGCCGAGGCCGAAACGCTCGTTCAGCACGTCCAAGGGTGCCACCGAGGCCGCCGTGATTTCGGGACCGATGCCGTCGCCGGGCAGGACGATAATTTTCATGAGCTCGCTCCCCTGCCCTATTCGAAGGCTCTGAAGTCAGTGGTGCCGTCGCGTTCGATCTGCTGCACCAGGTCGATTTCCCAGCTCAGGTATTGCTTCATGGCGCCTTCATCCTTGTCGTCCATGTCGTAGGGCCGGTACCAGACGTCGTCGGTTGGGTCCAACGGGTCCTGCAATCCCGATTCGACCGAGAATCCGTCCGCTGCCCAGCTGACCGTGCCGCCGGAGAGCACGCGGCAGTCGACGCCCGCGGCCTTCAGGTCCGCCGCCGCCAACCGGGCCAGTGCGTCGTTATCGGCGCTCAGGACCAGTTCGGCGTCCGGCGGAATGGTCGGCAGGTTGGCCGGCAGGTTGGCGCGGACGGCGAAGCGGGCGCCCGTGATGTGCTCCGCCCGGTGGCGAATGCTGTTGTTCAGGTCAACGACGACGGCCGCGCCCTTGTCGATCATCTTGCTGAGAATTAGCGGCGGCAGGTCGGCGGCGGGCGCATCGCCGAGCCCCGGTACCACCGGTTCATGGGCGCCCGAGGCCTGCGGGGCGGAGTCGGCATTGTTGAGCACGTGCACGTCTTTCCAGCCCATCTGGACCAGCCACGACGCTGTCAGGGTGGCGCGCACGCCATTGTCGTCGATGATGATCAGGCGGCCGCCCAGCACGCCGACGTACTTGTCGGTCCCTTGCACCAACTGGCCGCCCGGCGCCGACTTGGCGCCGGCGACATGGCCGGCGACGTATTCGGCGGGGGAGCGGACGTCGAGCAGGTAGGTCGTGCGATCGGCCTCGCCGAGCCAGCCCTCGACGGTGGCCCAGTCGGTGCGCCGGACGCCGAAGCGCTCGGCCACCGAGACCGCGGCGGCGCGCGCCTTTTCCATACCCGCAGCCGTGGTCTGGTCGTAGGTCCGGGTCTTGCCCCGGTCGAGGGTGAGGCCGGCCAGGTGCCAACCCATGGTGCCGTTCTCCAGCGCCACCACCTTGTTCGGGATGCCGGCATTGATCAGTGACTGGCAGCCAATAATGGAGCGCGTGCGGCCAGCGCAGTTGACCACCACCGTGGTCTCCGGGTCGGGCGCCAGATCATGCACCCGCAGCGCCAGTTCGGCGCCGGGCACGTCGATGCCGGTGGGGATACTCATGGCGCGGAATTCATCCATGGGGCGGCTGTCCAGCACGACCATGTTATCGCCCCGGTCAATCATCGCCTGGATGTCGGCGGCCGACATGCGCGGCGTGTCGTACTGGTGTTCGACGAATTCGCCGAAGGCCTTGGACGGCACGTTGACGCCACTGAACACCTCGAACCCGGCCGCGTCCCAGGCGGCGACGCCACCGGCGAGACAGGCGACGTCCGTATAACCGATCTCTGCCAGGCGCCGGCCGGCACGATCGATCATGTCCTGCTGATCGTCGTCGCGGGCGGTCAGGATGATCGGCACCGTCTTGCGCGGCACCAGATCGTCGATCAGCAATTCGAGCCGGCTCAGCGGCAGCGAGCGCGCGTGCAGCAGGTGATAGTCGCCGAAGGCGCCGGTTTCGCGCACGTCCAGCAGCGCCAGTTCGTTGCCGTCCTTGACGGCGCCGAGGACGGCGTCGCGGACCGCTTGCGGCGGCAGCGCCTTGATCGTCGTATCAGCCATGTTCGACCTCCCTTTCGGTCGTTTTGGGCCGGTTTTCGGCCAATTGAGACGGGTTGAAACGGGCTAACCCGTTGAAAAAACTAGAAACATCGGATTATCGGCGCAACATGTGGTCATTCGTGGTCTTTTGTGCTCATTTCACCGACAGCCCCGGTCTCCAGAGGAGGACCGGGGCCCTTTAAATATAGCCTGTTGGCTAGCCCGGACAAGCGCCCGCCATGACACCGACGCAGTTCCTGATGGGTTTGTTTGTCGCCGCGTCCTGGGGTCTCGGCTTCACGTTGGCCAAGATCGGCATGACCGAATTCCCGCCGTTCATGATCATGAGCCTGCGCTTCGGCCTCGCCGCCGCCGTGCTGGTGTGGTGGGCACCGCCACCGGTGGGCCGGCTGAAGCTGATCTTCTTCATCGCCTTCATCAGCGCCACCGTACAGTACGGACTGACCTTCTATGGCCTGACCGGACTCGATGCCTCGACGGCGGTGCTGGTGGTGCAGTTGGAAGCACCCTTCATGGCGCTGATCGCCACCGTGTTCCTGAAAGAAACGTTCGGGCTGAAGCGCGGTATCGGCATGGCGCTGGCCTTCGCCGGCGTCGCCGTCATCGCCGGCGAGCCACGCCTGGCCGACAACCTGGTTTATGTCTTCCTGGTCATGGGCGGCGCCTTCACCTGGTCCGTCGGCCAGGTCATGGTCAGCCGGGTGCGCGATGTGGCGTCGTCGACGCTGCTGGCCTGGGTCGCCGTGTTCGCCGCCCCGCAGATGGCGGTCGCCTCGCTGCTGCTCGAGGAAGGCCAGTGGCAGGCGGTGCAGGCCGCCGGGCCGACGCAATGGCTGATCGTTGCCTACCTGGGCCTGATCATGACCGCCGCTGCCTATGGCGTGTGGTACCGATTGTTGCACCAGGTGGCGCTCAACCAGGCGGCACCGTTCATGCTGCTGACCCCGGTCACTTCGATCCTCGCCGGCGTGCTGCTGCTGGACGAGGTGGTCACCGCCGTCATGGCCGTGGGTGCCGTGATGGTGCTGGGCGGTGTGGCGCTGATGACCTTCGAGCGGCGCCGTCGCGACGACGCGGGATCGCAGCCGTGAATCCCCTGCACCGGGAGGCGCTGGCACGCATGCGCGGCGGGATCGTCGGGCTGCTCGGCCGATCCCGACACGGGCCGGAGGCGTCGGTGGCGATGATCGACCAGGCGTCGGCCGCACTGGAAGCCGCCGAACTTCCCGGATTTGCCAGGCACGGCAGCGCCGGCTTCGCGGCCTGCGACATGCTGGGGGACATCGCCCGCCGGGCCCGCCGGACCCGCCGGCACGACGCGGCGAACGGCGAGGCGCTGATCCACATCCTGGCCGAACTCCACCAGGGCCTGCCCTGGACGCGGAACCCCAACTACCAGGACAAGCCCGCCATGCGGGCCTATCTGGCGAACTCGGCCTCGTGCCGGTTCATCGGGCCCCGCGGCTTGCTGGCCAGCGAGGCGGTCTCACTTGGCTTCTGGATGATGGGGCCGGGAATCGACTATCCGGGCCACGCCCACCCGGCCGCCGAGACCTATGTCGTGCTCTCGGGCGCGGCGGAATGGCGGATCGGCGAACGGCCCGTCACCGTCGAACGCCAGGGCAGTGTCGTCTACCACGCCCCACACGAGGTTCACGCCATGAGTACGCGTTCCGACCACATCGTCGCCCTGTTCATCTGGGCCGGCGACCTCGAAACTCCGCCGGCTCTGACGACCTGAGCAAAATACCATCACCGAGACCGCGTCATGCCGCCGATGCCCCTGCAACCATGCAGGCAGATCATCACCCAGCCTGACGCTCGGATCAGACCGAACGGGTGATGCCGCCGTCGACCCGGATGTTCTGGCCGGTGATATAGCCGGCGCCCTCGGATGCCAGGAAGGCGACGGTGGCCGAGATTTCATCGGTCTTGCCGTAGCGCTCCATGGGGATGCGGTCCTTGAACTCGGGCTTTTCGGGCAGGCTGTCGATGAAGCCCGGCAGCACGTTGTTCATGCGGATGTTGTCGGCCGCGTACTTGTCGGCGAACAGCTTGGTGAAGGCGGCGAGACCGGCACGGAAAACGCCCGACGTGGGGAACACGGGGTCCGGTTCGAACGCGGCGAAGGTGGAGATGTTGATGATCACGCCGGACTTCTGTTCCTGCATGGTCGGCGTCACCAGGCGCGTCGGCCGGACGGCGTTCATGAAGTAGACGTCCATGCCGGTGTGCCAATCGTCGTCGCTGAGTTCCAGCACCGGCGCGCGGGGCCCGTGGCCGGCGCTGTTGACCAGCACATCGATGCGGCCCCAGCGCTCCAGCACGGCATTCACCAAGCGCTGCAAATCGTCGTTCGACTGGTTGGAGCCGGTGACGCCGATGCCGCCAAACTCGTTGGCCAGTGCCTCGCCCTTGCCCGACGACGACAGGACGGCGATGTCGAACCCGTCCTCGGCCAGTTTGCGCGCGGCGCCGGCGCCCATGCCGCTGCCGCCCGCCGTAATGATCGCGACTTTGTTGGATGTCATGGTCTATCTCCGTGAAATGAATCTGCCGCCAGAATGAACCGATCCCGGCCGCTTGGCCAATCAGGCCTGGAGGCGATGACTGAAAGGAGCACGAGTGCCTTGCGGCTAGGTCCGCGTCTTTCGGTAGGTCCGTTTGGCGGCGATCTTGCCGTCGCGCAGCGTCAGCAGATCGACGATCTGCACCTCGAAGGGCGCGCCGCCGACCGGTGTGCCGGCCTGCACACTCTCGATGACAGCGAAGGTGGGCGTGGCGAAGCGCCGGACCTCGGTAAAGTGCACGTCGGGGATGCGCTCGAAGACGCTGGCGGCTAGCGCCGTCGCGGCCTCGATGCCCTCTGCCCGTTCGCCGAATGCGTCCGGGCCGAACGACGCCTCGAAGATGGCGTCCTCGGTCCACATGTCGCGGATGCCGTCCACGTCGTGGTTCTGCCAGACCGCGTTGAAGCGCTCGAAGAAGGCGTCGGCGTCGAAATCGGTCATGGTGTCTGCTCCCTATGCCGTGCCGGGTGACAGTGTCCGGTTGCGGCCGATCAGCAGCCACGCCGCGATGGCCATGTTGAGGATGTTCCAGGCGATGCCGTTCAGGAAGGCGGCCTGGTAGGAACCCGTGTAGTCGTAGATTTCGCCAGACAGCCAACCACCGATGGCCATGCCGGAGACCGCGGCCAATAGCACCAGGCTGATGCGCTGGGCGGCCTCGCGGGCCGGGAAGTATTCGCGCGCGATCAGGGCGTAGCTGGGGATGATGCCCCCCTGGGCCAGACCGAACAGGCCCGAAACCACGTAGAGCGACATCAGGCCATCGAACGGCAGGTAGAAGACCAGCGCCAGGCACTGCAGGGTGGAACCCAGGATCAGCGTCCACAGGCCGCCGATGCGGTCGGCGACGGCGCCGGAAATCAGCCGGCTGACGACGCCAAGCCCCAGCATCAGCGACAGCATCTCCGCCCCCCGGGCGGCGCCAAAGCCGAGGTCGCCGCAATAGGCGACGATGTGCACCTGCGGCATGGCCATGGCGATGCAACACGACAGCGCGGCGACGACCAGCAGCACCTGCAGGCGGCCCGGCGACATGGGCAGCGGCGCGCGGTCGGCGGCGACGTGGCCCGGGCCGACCTGGGCGACCGGCGACGGCCGCCTCAGCAGCAGGGCCAGCGGCACCATCACCAGGATACAGATGATGCCGATGGCGACGTGGGTCTGGCGCCAGCCGACGGTATCGATGCCGTACTGCATCAGCGGCGGCCAGATGGTGCCCGAGAGATAATTGCCGCTGGCGATGATGGCGATGGCGATGCCGCGGCGCCTGACGAACCAGTGCGACACGTCGGCGACCAGCGGCCCAAACGTCACCGCGGCGCCGAACATGGCGATCAGCACCCCGTGCACCAGGGTGAACTGCAAGAGGTTCTGCGTCCCGGCGGCCACGATGTAACCGAGGCCAAGCACCACGCTGCCGCCGATCAGCGGCAGTACGATGCCGAAGCGATCGACCAGCCGGCCGATCAGGACACCGCCGCCGGCGAACCCCAGCGAGACCGCGAAATAGGGCAGCGATGCGTCGCCCCTATCCAGGTCGAATTCGGCCTGGATGGTCGGCAGCACGACCACTGTCGACCACATGCCGATGCCGCCGACCGTCGAGATGATCAGCGAGATCAACAGCCGCCGCCATGCATAGGCGCTGTCGGGGCCGTCTGCGAAACGGCCGTCGGAAGAACCGATGGTCATGAAAGGCTTGGTAGACTAGTCGAACCAGGCGCGCCAGGGTTTCCAGGCGGCGATGTGCTCGCCCATGATTTCGTAACCGCCGGCGGTCGGGTGCACGCCGTCCTCGGCCTCGTACATGCCGGGCCAGCCCGGATCGCCGACGAGGCGGGTGAACAGATCGAGATACGGCACGTCCAGTTCCTTGGCGACATCGACATAGGCCGCATTGAGGGCCTCGATGCGCTCGGTCATGAAGTGATAGCTGATGCTTTCGGCCGCCCGGTAAGGCATGCGCAGGTCATCCACCGGCGGCGGGCCGATCCACAGCGTCGGCTTCCACGCCGCCGCCGAAGCCAGCATGCCGCGGGCAACCGCCACCGAGCGCTCCAGCGGTACCCGGATGCCCTTGCCTTCCTCGTCCGCGCAATCGTTGGCACCGAAAGAGAACGTCAGGGCGCCCGGATGCACGTCCGGCAGCCGGGCCTGCGCCTCGACCCGCCAGCGGGCCGCGATCATCTCCGACGTATCACCGCGGAGCCCCAGGTTGTAGACCGTCACGTCATGGCCGGCCGCCCGCTCGACCTGCGCCACCCGCCCGGGCCAGCCCAGGTAGTGGTCGTCATTGGTGCCCAGCAACAAGCTGTCGCCGACGAAACAGATGCGAATTTCGGCCATCAGACGCTCCCACGGTATGGCCGTAGTCTAGGCGCCTGGATCGCGCCATCCAACCGGTGCGGTGCGCATGGGCCGATGCCCAGCCTTCAGGTGGCCGCCCGCGCCAGCCGCGCCACCGGCTTGTCGTTGATCGGCAGGTGCAGCAGGGTGGCGATCAGGGCCAGCGCGATGCCGGCCCACCAGACGACGTCGTAGTTGCCGGTGGCGTCGAACAGGCGGCCGCCCAGCCAGACGCCCGAGAAGCTGCCCAGCTGGTGGCTCAGGTAGACGATGCCGTAGAGCACGCCCATGTAGCGGGTGCCGAAAATCTGCGCCACCAGGCCCGACGTCGGCGGCACGGTCGAGAGCCACAAAATTCCGATGCACGCCGCGAACAGAACGATGGTCACGGGCGTCGCCGGCAGGCTGATGAACACGGCGATGACGCCGGCGCGCAGCAGATAGATGGCGGACAGCAGGTATTTTTTCGGCCAGCGCCCGCCGAGCCAGCCGGACGTCCAGCTGCCGGCCATGTTGAAAAGCGCGATCAGCATCAGCGCCGCCGCCCCCAGCGCCGGTGTGGCGCCCCGGTCGGCGAGATAAGCCGGCAGATGGATGGCGATAAAAGCGACCTGGAAGCCGCAGACGTAGAAGCCCGCCGTCAGCAACAGAAAGCCCCGGTGACGGAACGCCTCGGCCAGCGCGTGGCGCAGCTTCATCTCGGTATCCCGGCCGGTCTCCGACGTCACCGCGCCCGACATGGAAAACGCCATGGGCACGATCAGGGCCGCCATGACGGACAGCACGATCAGCGCCACCACCCAGTCGTAGCCCGTCAGCAGCGACTGGCTGACCGGCACCACCAGCAACTGGCCACCGGTGGCGCACGCCGTGACGATGCCGAGCCACATGCTGCGCTTTTCCTCGGGCGCCGCTTGGCCGACCACGCTGAGCACCAGCGGCAGGCCGCAGGCGCCGAGCCCCATGCCGCCCAGCAGCCCGGCGCTGGCGAACATGATGCCGGGCGTCGTCGACTGGCTCATACAGAAGATACCGGCGGCGAACAGGACACCGCCCAGCGCCACAGTTTTGGGCGCCCCCCAGCGGTCGGCGATGGCGCCGGCGATGGGCGCGAAGATGCCGATCATCAGGTTTTGTGTCGCCAGCGCGAACGACAGCGCTTCGCGCCCCCAGCCGAGATCCAGGGTGATGGGCCGCATGAACAGGCCGAAGCTCTGGCGGATGCCGAACGAGGTGAAGACGATCATCACCGCCGCGATGAGCACGAACACAGGGCTGCGCCAGAGTGCCGCGAGACCGGTCATGCCCCTAGCCCGCCGATTTCCGGGGCGGCATGGGCACCTTGTCGCCGCCGTGGTCGTGCTGCGCGGCACCGTCGTTGATGTCGTAGTAATCGCCCTTGCTGGCAACCCAGATATGGGCGGCGCTGGCCAGTCCCGTTGCCCCGTCGAAGGCACCGGCGGTGATGGTTAGTTTTTCGTCGCCGTCGGTGTCAAAGAACAGCACCGATCCGCACTCGCCACAAAAGCCGCGCCGGCTATGCTCGCTGGATTGGAACCACTTCAGGCCGCGCTCCTCGGTGAAGCGGAACTGGTCCTTCCAGGCCGCCGTAAAGGCCAGCGCCTGGCCGGCCTGCTTGCGGCAGTCCGTGCAGTGGCAATAGACCACGTCCTTGAGGGCGCCGGTGGTCTCGAACGCCACGGCGCCGCAGATGCACGACCCGGTTCGCAAGGCGGGCTGGTTCATGGGGCTAGATGACCTTCTTGGCGCGCAGTTGGGCCAGGCGGTCGGCATCGTAGCCGAGGGCCGAAAGCAGGTCATCCGTGTCGGCGCCGAGGTCGGGGGCCGGGTTGGCGGGCGTCGGCTGGGCGCCGCGGACGGGCGTATCCAGCATCCGCATGGGGCCGTGGCCGGGAAGGTCAAGGGTCTGCAGCGTGCCGCGCTCGGCGACAAACGGATTGTCGAGGGCCTGTTGCAGGTCGTTGATGGGCGACGCCGGAACCGTGCCGGCGAACAGCTCCATCCACTCCGCCGTGGTCTTGGCCGACAGCGCCTCGTCCAGCAGGTCCTGCAACTCGTCCCGGTTTTCCAGACGCTCGGCGAAGTATTTGAAGCGGGCGTCGGCGGACCATTCGGGCCGGCCGATGGCATCGCAGAGGGCTGGCCAGAACTTTTCCTTGTTGCACATCAGGTAGATCCAGCCGTCGCCGGTCTTATACAGCTGGCACGGCGTCAGCGAGGCATGGCCTGAACGCTCAGTCCGGCCCTGCACAACGCCGCCGTTCAGATACCAGGTGGCGGTGTAGACATTGAGCGCGTGGCCGATATCGAACAGCGTCACGTCCAGGTCGCGGCCTTCGCCCGACGCCCGGGCCGCCAGCACGCCGGACGCGATGCCGAAGGCCAGCGCCACGCCACCCATCAGGTCGACCACCGAGACGCCGCAGCGTGCCGGCGGGCCGTCCGGCTCGCCGGTGACGCTGAACAGTCCCGCCTCGGCCTGCATCAGGAAATCGAAACCGGGCCAGCTGCCGCGCGATCCGGTGCGGCCGTAGGCGGAAAGGTGGGCGCAGACCACCTGCGGGTTGTGCGCCTTCAGATCCTCATAGGTCAGCTTCAGCTTCGCCGGCACGTCGCCGCGCAAGTTCGACGTCACCGCGTCTGCGGTCGCCACCAGGTCGTGGAAGATGCCCTGGCCCTCCGGCGTCGAGAGATCGAGCCCCAGGCTCCGCTTGTTGCGGTTGAAGCTGTGCCAGAACTGGCTGTCCCCGTTCTCGAACCAATAGGGCCCCAATTGGCGGCTGTAGTCGCCGCCGGCGTAGGGGTTTTCGATCTTGATCACCTCGGCGCCCTGGTCGGCCAGGTACATGGTGCCGTAGGGACCGGCGCCGTACTGCTCGATGGCCAGCACGCGCACGCCGGCGAGGGGAAGTTGGCCCGACATCTAAATCGGGTTCCGCTCGACCAGCTGCTTGGCGATGATGATCTTCTGCAACTCGTTGGTGCCCTCGCCGATGGCCAGCAGCGGCGCGTCGCGGTAGTAGCGCTCGATATTGAATTCCGGCGAATAGCCGTACGCACCGTGGATGCGCATGGCTTCGGCGGAATTTTCCATGGCGGCTTCCGTCGCGAACAGCTTGGCCATGCCGGCCTCCATGTCGCAGCGCCGGCCGGCGTCGTAGGCGGCGGCCGCCTGCTCCACCAGAAGCCGCGAGGCCTCGACCCGGGTCGCCATCTCGGCGAGTTTCAACTGGATCGCCTGATGCTCGGCAATGGGCTTGCCGAAGGTCTTTCGCTGCTGGGCGTAGGCGACGCTTTCATCAAGACACGCCCGAGCCACGCCGACGCCGCGCGCGGCCACATTGATGCGGCCCAACTCAAGCCCGGCCAGGATCTGCTTGAAGCCTTGGCCTTCCTCCGGCCCGACCAGGTTCTGGGGCGGCACGCGGACCTGGTCGAACGCCACCTCGCCGGTGTCGACGCCCCGGTAGCCCAGCTTCTTCAGCTTCTTGGCCTGGTAGCCCATGCCCTTCTCGACCAGCAGCAGGCTGGTGCCGCGATGCCGGGGCTCGGCCTCGGGATCCGTCTTCACCAGCACCGCCAGCAAGTCGCCTTCGACGGAATTGGTGATCCACATCTTGTTGCCGGTGACGACGTATTCGTTGCCGTCCATCTCGGCCCGCGTGCGCACCGCCTGCAGGTCCGTGCCGCAGTCGGGCTCGGTCAGCGCGATGCCGCCCCGCAATTCGCCGGACGCGAACTTGGGAAGAAAGCCCTGCTTCATCTCCTCTGTACCGAAGCGCTCGACGGCGGCGGCCATGATCAGGTGCGAATTGAAGATGCCGGAAACCGACATCCAGACCCCCGAAACTCGCTCGACGACCTTCGCATAGGTCGCCGCCGACATGCCGAGCCCGCCGTATTCCTCGCCGATGGTGGCGCCGAACAGCCCAAGCTCCGCCAGCTTGTCGGCGATGTCCTGCGGATAGGTGTCGGACGCCTCCAGCTCGCGCACGTAGGGCCGCACGTCCTGGTCCAGGAACTTGTCGACGCTATCGAGGATCAGCGCCTCGTCGGAGCCGGATGTCATGCTCAGTAGTCCGCCCGGTCATCCACGGCATGGCCGCGCTTGGGTACCAGCATGGCGCGCTCGTAGCTCATGAACTCGGTGCCATCGGCCTTGTGGCCGACGGTCTTGCAGGTGACCACGCCCTGCGTCGGCCGCGACTTCGACTCGCGAACCTCCAGCACCTCCGACCATGCATAGATCGTATCGCCGATGAACACCGGTGCCATCAGCTTGATGTTGTCCCAACCCAAATTGCCAATGGCCTTCTGGCTCAAGTCCGACACCGACATGCCGGCAACGATGGACAGCGTCAGGCAGGAATTCACCAGCGGCTTCCCAAATTCACTCTTCTCCGCATAAGCGAAATCGAAGTGCAGCGGGTGCTGGTTCATGGTCAGCAACGTGAACCAGGTGTTGTCCGCCTCGCTGATGGTCCGCCCGGGCCGATGTTCGTAAACATCACCGACCGCGAAATCTTCCAGATAACGGCCGTAGGACTCGCGGTACCGGTTGGGCCCGACCTCCTTGGCCTCGGCGACCATCAGACCGGCCGGCCGAGGGCCATGATGGAGCGGACGCTGTTGGCCTCCTCCAACGACAGGATGGCGTCGGCGAGGCGGTTGGCGCCGTCCTCCGCCAGGTACGGCACGGCCAGGTCGTCGAACTTGGCGCGGAACTGCTGTTCGGACATGAAGTTGCCGGGCTCGCCGAGGGGTTCCATGACGAACTTCTCGTAGGTCCCGCCGGACTTGGTGCGGATGGTGGCGACGCCGGACATGTTGACCGGGAATTCGGCCTCGGCGCGGGGGTCGACCTTGACCTCGACCCGGCGGCAGAGATCGCGGATGCCAGCGTCCTGCAAGAGCGTCTTGTAGTCGTCCCAGCGGAGCGGGCCCGAGCGCATGGCGACCGCCGCGCAGAACGGCATGGAGAACTGGCCGTCGACGACGGTCTCGGGCTCCTGCTTGTTCTCCAGCGGGTTGCCGATGATCTTCCAGCCGGTCTCTGCGATGCCGACCTCGATGCTCTCCACGTCGTCGGGATCGATGCCGTGCTCTTCCTTCAGCGCCAGGATGGCGTCCATCGGAGCGTGGGTGTAGCGGCAGGCGGGGTACGGCTTCACGGCGAGGCGCAACGTCTCCCAGCGTTCTCCCAATTCAGCGGAGGCGGTGTCCCACACCGGGTTGGGGGCGTGGGAATTGAACAAGCCCCACTTGCCCTCGAACGGCTGGTCCGGGCCCTTGAAGCCGTCTGCCGCCATGGCCGCGCACATCAGGCCGTTTTGCGCTGCCTGGCCGACGTGGGACCGCTTGGTCCACGACCCGTCAGCGAGGAACTGCATGGAGCCGGCGGACTGGCTGAGCGCGATACCGAAGGCGCTGACGATGCCGTCGGCGTCGAGGCCGAACAGCTTGCCCGCCGCCGCCGCCGCGGCGAAGACGCCACAGGTGGCGGTCGGGTGAAAGCCGCGGTCGTAGTGTTCCGACGGCACCAGCGCCAGCGACAGCCTGATCTGGATTTCATAGCCGGCGACGACGGCGGCGATGACGTCCTTGCCAGACGCGCCCGTCATCTCGGCCGCCGCCAGCACTGCCGGCACGATGGGCGCGGAGGAGTGCAGCGAGGCTTCGGCGTGGGTGTCGTCGAAATCCAGCGAATGGGCCAGCGTGCCGTTGACCATGGCGGCGGCCGGCGGCGCATAGCCCGCGGCATCGCCAAGCACCGAGCACTCGCCCTTGTCGAGGCCGAGGCGGTTCATGGCCTTCATCATGCTGGGCGTCGAATCCGCATCGTGGCGGGCGCGCACGATGATGCCGGCGAGATCGAGGATCAGCAGCTTGGCGCGCTCGATGGTCTCCGGCGGCAAATCGTCGTAGTTCAGGTCGGCGGCGAACGCCGCGAGTTTCTGGGCAGTGTTGTCCATGGTGTCCTCCCGGGGCCCGGCACCTTCGCGGGCCGGTATCGTATACAATTACACCACAGCCCAAGCGGACGGACAACCGAGCGAACGAAGGATCATCCGCGAACTTGCGGTCGTCATGCAATGCGACCATAACCTCTCCGCCGCCGCGACCGCCGTCGTCGAATGAGCGGCCGAAAAACCGGAAAGGCCCCGAAACCTTGGACATCCGCATTCGCCGTGCCCGACCGGACGACGCCTCCCCGCTGAGCGACATCGCCATCCGGTCCAAGCGCTCCAACGGCTACGACGACGCCTTCATGGCGGCATGCGTCGGCGAACTGACGGTCACGCCCGAAAAACTTGCGGAGAGCGAATATTGGGTGGCCGAGGCCGAAACGCTATGCGGCTGTGCCTGTCTGGGCACGGAGGCCGACGGCCGGGCCGGCGAGGTCAGCTTCTTCTTCATCGACCCGGCATGGCAGCGCCGCGGCGTCGGGCGCCTGCTCTGGGACAAACTGCTGGAGCGCGCGCGCACCCAGGGATTCCAAACCTTGCGCCTGGATGCTGACCCGGCCGCGGTACCGTTCTACGAAGCCATGGGCTTCCGCGTTGTCGGCCAAGCCCCCTCGGGCTCCATCCGCGGCCGCACGCTGCCGCACATGTTGCTTGATATCCTGGACAATTGACACGAAACCCGCCGACGCGGGACAACGGGTCCACATGATCCCAATGCCAAGAGGCAGACCATGACCGACCCCGTCGACGTCAAGATGTACTCCGACTTCAAGAGCCCCTACGCCTTCATCGCCTTCGATCCGGCGTATGAGTTGGAGCAGCGCTTCCGCGTCCGCATCAAGTGGCGGCCGTTTCAGTTGCGCCTCAAGGGCAAAGGCCAGCGCAGCATCTATTCGGAATGGAAGGTGAAGTATTCCTACATGGACGTGCGCCGCAACGCCAACCTGCTCTATGGCGGCAAGATGCTGCGCGGGCCGCTGAAGATTTTCGACACCACGCCGGCGCTGATCGGCGGCCTGTTCGCGGAGAAGCACGACCTGCTGGTGCCCTACTGCCGCCAGGTCTTCGAGGGCTTCTTCAAGCGCGAACTGCCGGCGGACGAGCCCGACGCCATCGCCGAAGTGATCGAGGGCCTTGGCCTCTCGGCCGAGGACTACCGCGCCTATCTGGCTGGCGAGGGTGCCGACGACTACGAACACGCGCAGGAGGAAGCGGTCGAGGACGAGATATTCGGCGTGCCGCTGTTCGTCTTCGAGGGCGAACAGTTCTGGGGCAACGACCGCATCTGGTTCCTGGAACACCGTCTGGCCGAAGCCGGCTTGTTGCGCGATGGCGCCGCCGTCACGGCGCTTCCCGGCCAAGTGTCCTAGACCGGCGTCGCCCGATGATCGATCTCTACTTCTGGCCGACGCCCAACGGCTACAAGGTCAGCATCCTGCTGGAGGAACTGGGCCTGGACTATGCGGTCCATCCGGTGCGCATCGGCAAGGGCGAGCAGCACGATCCCGCCTACCTGGCGATCAACCCCAACGGCAAGATCCCGACCATCGTCGACCACGATGGCCCCGGCGGACCCGACGACGCGCCCATGGCGGTGTTCGAGTCGGGCGCCATCCTGATGTACCTGGCGGAGAAGGAAGGCCGCTTCCTGCCGACGGATGCGCGCGGGCGATCTGAGGTCGTCCAATGGCTGATGTTCCAGATGGGCGGCATCGGCCCGCTACTCGGCCAGGCCCACCATTTCCGCAAGTATGCCCGCGACGAGCACGGCGACCACGGCTACGCCGCCGAACGCTACACGCGCGAGGCCGGGCGGCTCTATGGCGTCCTCGACCGTCGGCTGGCCGAGGTCGAGTATCTGGCAGGCGACTACTCCATCGCCGACATGGCGGTCTACCCGTGGCTCCGGCCTTACAAATGGCAGGGCCAGGACCTGGCCGACTTCGAACACGTGCAGCGCTGGTACAGCGCCATGCGCGCGCGGCCGGCCGTGCAACGAGGCCTCGGCGTACTCAAGGATCGCATCGATCTCGGCAAGGGCAAGAAACCCGAGGGCGAGGCCTGGGACATTCTGTTCGGCGAGAAGCAGGCCAGCATGGGCCAAAAGGATGGATGAGAGCCATGCTTAAGGATTACCGCGTCCTCGACATCACCCAGTTCATCGCCGGGCCGATCTGTTCACGCATCATGGCCGAGATGGGCGCCGACGTGATCAAGGTCGAACTGGCGCCGGGCGGCGACCATGGCCGCAACTCAGGCCTCAGCCCGCGCGGCGACGATACCAGTGGCCTCAGTCAGAGCACCTACTTCACGCAGCACAATCACTCGAAAAAGAGCCTCGCCCTCGACCTGAAGGACCCGCGCGGCCTGGAACTGGTCAAACAGTTGCTGCCCAAGGTCGACGTGCTGGTGGAGAATTTCGCCCCCGGCGCCATCGGCCGCATGGGCCTCGGCTACGACGCGGTGAAGGCGATCAACCCGGCCATCGTCATGTGCTCGGTCTCCATGGCCGGGCAGTCCGGGCCGCTGGCCGACCAGCCCGGGTTCGACTATATGGCCGCCGCCTACGCCGGCATCACCGGCCTGATCGGCGAGGCCGACCGGGGGCCAGTGCAGGTGCCCATCGCCATGGGCGACAACGCCACCGGCCTGGCCGCCGCCATGGCCGTCGGCTTCGCATTGCTGCATCGGGAACGCACCGGCGAGGGCCAGTACATCGATTGCTCGCTGCTGGACACCTATACGCAGATGCACGAGGACTTCATCCCCCGCATCGGCATCCGGGGCGACAAGGCCCTGCCGTCCCGCAACGGCGCCCACCACCCGAATGGTGGGCCGACCGGCGTGTTCCATGCCGGCGACGGCCGCCACGTGCAGATCATGGTCATGCCCTATCAGTGGCCGCGCATGGTCGCCGCCCTCGGCATGCCCGAACTGATGAACGACGAACGCTTCGACACACCAGTCAATCGCCGCACCAACAAGCAGGCCCTGATGGATATCATCGAGGACTGGATGGCGACCCTGGACGGGCGCGACGCAGTGCTGGCGGTGCTGGCCGAGCACCGGGTGCCGGCCGCTCCCGTACTGGCGCTCGACGAGGTCATCCAGCACCCGCACATGCAGGCCCGCGGCACCATCCGCCAGGCCGCCGACCCGCACCTGGGAACGTTCCCCATCCCCGGCCTGCCCTTCCGCTCCTCGGCCTGGCAGATGCCGGACAACGTCACGGCCCCGCTGCTGGGCGAGCACAACGAGCAGGTGCTGGGCGACCTGCTGGGCCTCACCTCGGATGAAATCGAGAAACTCTACGTGGATGGCATCCTGGTCCGCGACGAGACCTAGGGCACGTAAACTTGTCCCGTCATGATGCGGCGCGCGGTGCGTCCGAGGGTGGCGCGCTTGACCACGTAGTCGTTGCCCTCTAGTTCGACCTGGGCCTCGGTTTCGATGACGCCGGCGGGGTGGCCGAAGCGGACCTCGACCCGGTCCAGTGAGTCCGGCTTCGCCGCCTCGTGAACGATGGTGCCGGGGATGCGGCTGGCGACGCCGGTGCAGACGGTGGACGTACCGGCGCAGGTCTTGTGCATCTGCTGCATGAACATCATGCGCGACAGAAAATCCGATTCCTCGGCCGCCACCGTGCAGTCGCCAAGGGCATCGTGGTAATCCGCCGACGGCGCGATCATGGCGACGAACGGCGTGGCCGGACTGGTCTCGCGGGCCCGCGCCGGATCGTCGATCATGCCCATGGCCACGCCGGCGTGGGCGCGGATGCGTTCCAGGGTGTCGGTCAGTTCCTCGTTGGCGTCGATCTCGGCCGCCGTCTCCGTCCCTTTCATGCCCAGGTCGGCCGCGCGGACGAAGGCGTGACCGTTGCCGATGTCGACCATGGAGACATCGATGGTGCCGAGGCCCGGTACGTCCAGGCGATCCATGGCGTTGCCGGTGGGCAGCAGGGCGCCGGCGCTGGAGCCGGCGGTGTCGGCGAAATCCACCTGGATCTTGGCGCCCGTGCCCGGCACGCCGGGAATGGCGTAGTCGCCGTCCTCGATCGGCCGGCCATCCTTGACCGGCACTTCGCAAAACAGCATGCGGTCGAGATTGGTGTTGTAGATACGCACCCGGGTCACTGGCTCGCACAGTTCCACCAGGCCTTCCCAGACGGCGAAGGCGCCGACGCCCGACGTCAGATTGCCGCAGAGCGACCGGAAGTCCACGTGCGCCACGTCGATCTCGACCTGTCCGAAGGTGTAGCTGATATCGGCGTCGTCGCGAGCCGCCGGACCGATGACGCAGACCTTGCTGGTCAGCGGATCGGCGCCGCCCAGGCCATCGATCTGGCGCCGGTCGGGCGAGCCGAAAATCTTCAGGATGGCCTGTTCACGCTCGCCCGCATCCGTCGGCAGGTCGGCGTCGTGCAGGTAGACACCCTTGGACGTGCCGCCGCGCAGGATGGTGCAGGGAATCTTTTCCGGCATGACGACCTCACTCCGGCGCGTAGCGCTTTTCGTCCTCGTAGTACTCGGGGAAGCCGACGATGTCGCGGAGGTGCGGGAAGGTGGAGAGGTTTTCGGTCTTCTGGGCGCCGGCCTTCAAATCGGCGAGCGCGCGCTCCATTGCACTGATGCCGGCCAGCATCAGCGAGGCCGGCCAGATGGCGACCTTGTAGCCGATGGCTTCCAGTTCGGCCGGCGCAAGGAAGGGCGTGTCCCCCTGCTCCACCATGTTGGCCATCTTCGGGCCCTCGACCTCGTCGCAGTAGCGCTTCATCTCGTCGACGGTGGTGGGGGCCTCCAAAAACGTGATGTCGGCGCCGGCGGCGCGGAAGTCGCGGCAGCGCTGGATGGCCTCGTCCATGCCGTCGGTGGCGTTGGCGTCGGTGCGGGCCATGATCAGGATATCGGCGCCCTCGGCCTTGGCATCGGCGGCGGCGGCGATGCGCTGCACGGCCTCAGGCCGCGTCACGATCTGCTTGCCGCGGGTATGACCGCAGCGCTTCGGCGCCTGCTGGTCCTCGATCATGACGCAGGCGAAGCCGGCCTGGGCATAGCCCGAAACCGTGCGCTTCACGTTCAGCGCGTTGCCGTAGCCGGTGTCGCCGTCACCGACCAGCGGGATATCCACGGCGGTGCACATGTTGCGGCCCTGGTCCGCCATTTCGGCATAGCTGATGAGGCCTGTGTCGGGCATGCCGATCTTCACGGCCGAAACCATGAAGCCGGACATGAAGGCGGCGTCGAAGCCGGCGCGTTCGACCAGCTTGGCGGTCATGGCGTCATAGACGCCGGGGGCGACGATGATCCCCGGATCATCCAGCAGTTTTTGCAGCTTGGCTCGTGCGGACATTCTTATCTCCCAAATTGGCGCCCGAGAACAAAGCGGCTCGGGCCGGGCCGGTCAAGTAAGCATGCACCAGATGGCAAGCAGCGGGTCATCGCCGGAGCGCATGGCATGCAGGATACCGGGCGGATTGTGGACCAGGCCTCCGGGACCCGGTTCATGCCATGGCGTTTCGGTGTTCCACCACTCGCCGGCGCCAAGTACCAGGTAGACTTCCTCCGGCGGGTGATCGTGATCGGGATAGGTCAAGCCCGGCGCCATCAGCGTGGCGCCGATGACCACGCCCGGGTGGTCTTCCAGGCCGGCCTCGCCGATGACGAACGTGTTGGCGTGCCCGTCACGGAAATCGACGTCATCGCTTGGTCGCGCGTACCAGGCGAGCCTTCCTTCCAAGGCAGCGAAGGCGCGGGCGACGGCGCCGACCTCGGGCGCGGCCGCCTCGGCGTTGGCCCGGGCCGTCGGCAGCAGGCGGCAAACGTCGAGCGGTTTCGGCGCGACCTCTCCAGCCTCCCCGGCACGGCCAGCCAGGCGATCGAAGACATGGTCGGCCGCGACGGCCATGGGCGAGCCAGGAACCGCCGCGGCAGCCACCGCCGCCACCAGCACATCGACGAAGGCCTGCAGTTCGGGATCGCGCGACGGCACAGCTCAGCGGCCCTTGAAGTCTGGTTTTCGTTTTTCGATGAAAGCGCGGACCCCCTCGGCGTAGTCGTCGGAATCGCAGACCGCGTAAGCCTCCAGGACGTCGGCGGCGGTGATCGCTTCACCGGCCGCCATGCGGGTAGCCAGCCGCTTGGTGGCGCGCGCGGCCAGCGGCGCGCCCTCGGTGATGCGGGCCACCGTGGCGGCGATCTCGGCCTCCAGGTCGGCATCATCAACGAGGCGATTGACCAGTCCCTTGGCCAGTGCCTCCTCGGCATCGAACACACGGCCTTCCAACAACAGTTCCAGCACCAGCGCCTTGCCGATCAGATCGATCACCGGCCGCATCTCGGCCGCCGCGAAGGCATGGCCGATGCGCTTGATGGGCACGCCGAAGCGCGACGAACTGGCGGCGATGCGCATGTCGCAACAAGCCGCGACCTCCAACCCGCCGCCGGTGCAGGCGCCTTGGATCATCGCCACCACCGGGTGGCGGCAATTCAACAGCGCGGCCAGGGCCTTCTCGACGACGACACCGTAGGCATAGGCCTGCGCGGCGTTGGTCCTGAGCTCGGGGAATTCGGCGATGTCGGCACCCGCGGCGAAGGCGGCGTCGCCGGCCCCGCGGATGACGACGCAACGCAGGTCGGTATCGTCATCGAGCGCGATCATGACGTCGCCCAGTTGCCGCCAGGCATCGAGGCCGAGGGCGTTGCGCCGGCTCGGATTGTTGAGGATGACCGTGGCGACGGCGCCGTCACGCTCGACCAGGATGGGGTCCGAAGCACTCATGCCGGGTTCAGCAGTCGCTTGTGCGAACCATCGAGCCAGGCCTCGGTATCCTCGATCGCCTCGCCGTAAGCCTTGGCGTAAAGCTCCTCGACGACGTAACCCGTGTGACCGGTCAGCACGGCGTTATCCAGTTTTCTCAGGGGGTGGTCCATGGGCAATGGCTCGACATCGTAGACGTCGAGCCCGGCGCCGCGGATGGTGCCGTCGGAAAGCGCCGCCACCATGGCCGCCTCATCGATGATCGGCCCGCGCGAGGTGTTGACGATGTAGGCCGTCGGCTTCATCAGGCCCAACTCGGCGGCGCCGACGATGCCCTGGGTACGATCACTCAACAAGGTGTGGATACTGAGGATGTCGGAACGGCGGAACAAATCGTCCTTGGAAACCCGCACCACGTCACCGACCTCGGCGCAGCGCTCGTCGGTCAGGTTCTCGCTCCAGGCGACGACGTTCATCTCCATGGCCAGGCCGAAGCGCGCCACCCGGGCGCCCAGGTTGCCGAGGCCGAGCACGCCGAGTGTTTTGCCATTCAGGCCCTCGGCCACCACCGCCTGCCAACCGCCTTCGTGCATGACCCGGTTCTCGGCCGAGATGCGCTTGGTCAGGTCCATGATCAGGGCGACGGCGTGCTCGGCCGCTGGATAGGGCAGCATGGCAGTGCCGCATACGTCGATGCCATGGCTTCGCGCGGCTTCCATGTCGATGGCCAGGTTGCGCATGCCGGTGGTGATCAGCAGTTTCAGGTTGGGCAACCTGGCCAGCAGCGACGCCGGAAAGCGCGTCCGCTCGCGCATGCAGACCAAAATTTCGAAGGGCTCCAGGGCTTGGGCGATGCCGTCCTCCTCGAAGCCGAGAAATTGTTCGAACTGGGTGATCTTCACCGCGTCGCCCAGCACCGACCAGTCGGCGGCCTTGAGCGCGAATTTCTGATAGTCGTCGAGTATGACCAGCGTATGCGCCATGGCGTTTCCTCCCCGGGCTCTTTGCGGGATTCTATAGCACGTGCGTTCCCGCGAGGGCACCCGGTTGGACCTGGGCGCGGCGCCCCAGCCACTTGACGTCTTACTCTCGTTGACACATAAAATCCTATGCAACCGGACGTTGGCCACGCTTCCCGATCCACTGACCGCATCCCCAGCGGCACGCCGCTGGTGGCGCCGGTGGCGGCGGCCGTCCTGGTCTGCATGGCTGTCATCGTGGGTCTCTTGTGGAATGGGGCCCGCGAGCAGGACAAGCTGTCGCTCGCCAATGAACGCCATCTCGCCTACACCGCCATCGCCCAGATGAAGAACGAAGTCGCCGCGCCGACCAAGGATTGGGCGTGGTGGGACGAGGCCCGCGAGGCCGTGTACCCGTCGGCCAACATGGACTGGGTGTCGCGGGTGCTGGCCAACGACGCCGTCGAAACCTTCGGCGTATCGATGACCATGGTGCTGGGGCCGGATGACCAATTCGTCGTCGGCACGCGGGGCAACACCGTGGCAGCGGCGAGCGAGCTCGCCGAGGTCCGCGACGCCATCCTTCCCCTGGCGGCACAGGCCCGAACGGCTCCCATGGACGAACCGGAAGCCCATACCGGCCTGGTTCGCTTCGAAGGACTGATCCATGTGGTCGCTGCCGCCGCCATGACGCCGGAGGAGCCCTCGGAGGCGCAATTGAAGCGTGCCGCGCGACCGGTTCTGGTCTTCGCCACGGCGCTGGACCGGGATCGGGTCGACGCTCTCGCCGCGTTTTTCCTGCTGCGCGATTTGAAAGTTCGAACGGGCGACGGTTCCAAGTCGGATGACAATCATCAACTCAAGGACCCGACCGGAAAGCCGATCGGTGTCCTGACCTGGCAACCGCAATCACCCGGCGCGGCATCCCTGAAGCGACTGGCGCCGCCGTTGATCCTCTCGTTCGTCATCGTGGCACTGCTCGCGGCGCTGTTCGTTCGCCGGACCTTCAAGCTCGTCGAGGCGCAACGGCGGGAAATCGTGGTTCGCCAAGAGATCGTGGGGAACCTGCGTCTGGCCAAGGAAACGGCGGACACGGCCAGCGCGGCCAAATCGGATTTCCTATCGGCCATGAGCCACGAGCTGCGCACCCCGATGAACGCCATCATCGGTTTCACGCAACTCTTGCAGTTGGATCCGGACATCAAGGCCAACGAGCGCCTGTCCCAGAACGTCAATCATATCTCCGAAAGCGGGCGCCACTTGCTGGACCTGATCGACGAGTTGCTCGACCTGGCGCAGGTCGAATCCGGCCGCACCACCATCCACGGCGAAACGGTGGACCTTCGCGCCTTGGTCGACGGCTGCGTCATCAACGCCCGCACATTGGGCCGCGAGCGCGGCATCAATGTCATCGACGAATGCGCCAGCGGCGTGCCGGGCCAGATCGAGACCGACCCCCAGCGACTGCGCCAGGTCCTGCTGAACCTGTTGTCCAATGCGATCAAATACAACCGGGACGGCGGACAGGTGAAGGTCGATTGCGCCCCGTTGGCGAACCATCGCATCCGCATCTCCATCGCGGACACCGGCATCGGCATCGCGCCGGAAGCCCAGGCGGTCATTTTCGAGTTGTTCGGCCGCGTCCATACCCCGGAGATCACCGCCGAAGGCACGGGCATCGGCCTGTCGATCACCAAGAAACTGGTCGAGGCCATGGGCGGCAAAATCGGCCTGGAGAGCCGCCTGGGCGAAGGAACCCTTGTCTGGGTCGATCTTCCGCTCCGGTTGCCGCCGTCCGCCGGGGACGGCTGACTAAGGCACCCAGCCGGCGTGATCTTCGGTGACGTAGACGCCGCCTCGGGGGCCGTTGTTCAGCCGCTCGGCGAACTCAGGCCGAAGCGGCCGTGCGATGTCATCGTCCACATTGGCCCACAGACGCAGCAGGTGGCGCGCCGACCCCGCCTCGGCCCCATTCTCGAAGGCGCGGCGGAAATGCAGCACATTGTGGTTGGAGAGGATCTGGATATCGCCCGGGCGGAACGTCATTTCGTAGCGGAAGCGGTCGTCGTCGGCGAGTTGGGCGACCCGGTCGACGGCACGTAGAGCCACGCCCTCCAGCGGCGCGCCGGCCTTGCGCTGGCCATCCATGATGGTGCGCCGGTTGTAGCGGCACGAGAGCTTGCCCGCGTGCCAATGGAACACCGGCACCGGGTGCCGGGTCACCTCCATCGGATCGCCCGTCGTGCCCTCGCCCCGCAGATCGAAGTGGAAGCCCTCGAACAACGGCGGCAACAGTTCCTGCTCGGTCGCCAGAATTTCGTTGAACACGGCAACGGCGCTGGCGATCAGGCTCTCGCCCCCGGCAGACGCCGCCTCCACACACAACAGCGAGACGGTGTCCGCGGGGTCGCAGTGCGGCGGCAAGGCGGCGCTGGTGGTGTAGCCGCGCACGTTGATGCCGTTGTAGCTCTTTCCGGAATCGCGAACGCTGCCGACCAGGTCGCCGCGGGCGTTCTGGCTGATCGGCGTTCCCATGTGCACACCAAGGCCCCAGTAGAGCAACTTCAGGTCGTCCAGGTCATAGGCCGCCGGATCGAGGCCGCGGATCAGCGCGCATCCCCTGCCCTGCTCTACGTCCGCCATGATGCCGCCGAGGCGCTGCGCCAGTGTCGGCAGCGAGAAATCGTCACGACCGAAGTGGAACGTGTCGAGCCCCACGTCCTTGGCGCCCGCGACGGCGGACCTGAGTTCCGCCACCTCGTCAGCGTCGAGGTTATGGATCCAGCCGTCATCGGCGGCGAGTTCTGCCGCCGTCCAGGCTTCGGGGCCTTCGATAGGTTGGTCGGGGATACTGGTCACGTTCACTTCCCACGTTTGCTCAACTGGCGTTATGATGCCGGCCAAATCTAACCACTTCGGCAAGAGGACGGAAGTCATGACATTTCTCGAAGGCGGCACGCGCGATTCCAGTACTCCGGGCTACCGCCTCCTCAATCTGCTGCTGGAGCCGGAAATCCTCCGCGTTCCCGGCGCCCACAACGCCTTCGCAGGGCTACTGGCCAAGCAGGCCGGGTTCCAGGCGCTCTACATTTCCGGCGCCGCCACGACAATGGCCATGGGCCTGCCGGACCTCGGCGTGATGGGGTTGGATGAACTCTGCGCCTCCGTCCGCCATGTTCGCCGGGCGACGGACCTACCGCTGCTGGTCGACGGCGATGTCGGTTACGGCGGCACCCTCAACGTCATGCGCACGGTCAAGGAACTGGAGCACGCGGGCGCCGCCGCCGTGCACATCGAGGACCAGATGCTGCCCAAGAAATGCGGCCACCTGACCGACAAGCGCCTGGTGCCCTTGGATGAGGCCGCGGCCAAGATTGCCGCCGCCAGGCAGGCCTCCGACGACCTGGTGATCATCGCCCGCACCGATGCCGCCGGCGTCGAGGGCCTGGATGCGGCCATCGAGCGGGCGCGCGCCTACCATGACGCCGGCGCCCACATGACCTTCCCCGACGGCCTGCCGACGGTGGATGACTTCCGCGCCTTCGCCGAGGCCGTGCCCGGTCCCAAGATGGCCAACATGGCGGATTTCGGCCGTACGCCGCAGCTGACGGGCCAGCAATTCCAGGATCTCGGTTACGCCCTGGTGATCTGGCCCGCGTCGTCCATCCGGGTCGCCGCCAAGGCCATGCAGGAGCTCTATGGCTACATGAAGGAGAACGACGGTACCGCCGGCTTCGAGGACCGCATGATGAGCCGCGTCGAGGGTTACGAGATTTTGGGCTACCACGATTTCGAGGCACTGGATTCCTCCATCGCCCAGTCACTGGTGCCCGAGCACACCGGCGACGATCCGCAAAACGCGTCCCAGAATGCGTCCCAGAATGCGTCCCAGAATGCATCCGGGAATGCCGAACGCCTAGCCGGCGAATAAGGGGCGCCGATGGCGGACGACCAGGACTTCCCGCGCGACGACAATCTGCGCCTGATCCTGGCCGCCGACCATGAGGAGTTCCTGGTTGGCGAGATCCGGCAGTACATGACGGCGACGTTGTTCCTGGTCGGCCTGTGGCTGCTGATCGCCGGATTGTTCGCGACAACGGCCGTCGGCGGCAACGCCTGGGCCGACGCGGGGTTGCTGTTCGGCATCTTCGGTTTCCCCTTCGGCGTCGTCTTTCTGCTGCGGAACGCCGTCCGGGTCAGAAAAGTTGCGGCCTATCACGCCGGCCACGTGGATTTCCTCAGGTCCTACAACCGCGAGCCCCAGCTCGCCCCGGCGGACGTGATGCGCAAGGCCGACCGCGTGGCGCTGGTCAGTGTCCTTGGCGCCGTGCTGGTTGCCGCCGCGTCGCTGGCGGCGCTGGCGTACCGGATGTTTCCCTAACACCACTTGCGCGCCCGGGTGGAACGAGTGACAATTCGCCGGTGATTCTCATCAATGTCCGGTGACGCCGGACCTACCGCGCGCACCGGACCTCAACGGATTCATCGGAGGCCGCCATGCGCCGCTCGCTTTCCGCCCTCGCCCTCACCGCATTGCTGCTCGCCCTGCCGCGCGCGACCGCCGCGGCGCCGCAGGTGCTGGCCGCGCTGCCATCGTCAGCGGGCGTGCCGCTGACCTGCTACGAGGGCATCTGCCGGGCCGACCTCTCGACCTATTGCCTGCAGCGCCAGCGCCCGGCGCCCAAGTACGGCTTCGCCTACGTGCCGGCACGCCCGGATCACTTCACGCTGGTGATCGTCGACGGCCAAGGCGGCGAACGTCGGCTGCCGGCGGATCAGCATCTGCGCTTCAACGAGAGCCGCGGCTTCATGGCGGTCGCCGCGACCATGAAGGAAACCGACTTCCGCCGCCTGGGCGCCGTCCGGGCCCGCATCGAAGTGGCCGAGAAGGCGACCTTGCTGCCGGTCCCCTATGAGGGCGACCCAGACCCGCTGACCGAAAAGGAAATCGCCTACGCCACCGGTTCGCTGCGGTCCGAGGGGGCCCAGGCGGTCGACAACCGGCCCAAGGCCGACGCGGCGATGCTCTTGGCCCGGTTGACCAATGCCATCCCGAAACAAGGCGTCACACCAAAGGGTTCGCTCGACCACATCTGGCGCCAGGCTATCGGCGACGAGATGCCCATGCCGGCCTCTGGCGCCGTGGCGCTGGGCCAGGTCAAGCTGGCCTACGAGAATTGCGAGGGTCGGCCGGGGACGTATGGCTGGGGTGGCTTGAAGCGCTGCCTGGAATACCGCCACGACGACCTGATCCGCGACCTCAACATCGATTATTGGCAGGGCCAGCCGGGAAGCTGACCGCCGCACCCAACATCAGGGGAAACGCATGAGTTACGGGGCGCCCTACGCGGGCCTCAAGGTGGTCGACGTGTCGCTGGGCTTCGCCGGCCCCTATTGCGCCGGGCTGTTCGCGCTCTATGGCGCGAATGTCATCAAGGTGGAACCGCCGCGCGGCGACTGGATGCGCGACATCGGCCGCGCCTTCAATCGGCACACGCCGCACGACCTTGTGGCCAATCGGGACAAGCGATCCGTCGCCCTCGACCTCAATACCGAGGAGGCGCGCGACGTGGTGTTGCACATGGCGCGGGACTGCGACCTGTTCGTCGAAAGCTGGCGGCCCGGCGTCGCCAAGGCCCGCGGCATGGACTACGAAACGGTGAAGGCAATCAACCCGGGCGTGGTCTATGTCTCCGTTTCCGGCTTCGGCCAGCAGGGACCGCACAGTGGCCGGCCCGGCACGGACACGGTGATCCAGGCCTATTCCGGCCTGATTTCGGTCAACGAAGGCCAGGACGGCATGCCGCACCGGGTCGGCATGCTGGTGCCGGACACGGCGACCGGCCTCTACGCCCACCAGGCCGCTGCGGCGGCGCTGTTCGCCAAGCGCGGCGGCGAGCCCGAGGGCACACACATCGACGTCAGCCTGGTCCAGGCCATGGGGGCCTTTCTGGCGCCGCACGTCATCCAGTGGCACCTGGAGGACGGCAAGCCGCGGCTCCTGAACGCCCCCGCCGGCACCTTCGAGACCCAGGACGGCTTCATCGCCATCACCCTGGTCAAGGAACGCCACTGGGCCGACATCTGCGGCTGCCTGGGGCTGGAGGAACTGATCGACGATCCGCGCTACAATGATTTTACCGTCCGGGCCAAGCACATCGACGAGCTTCGCGAGATGATGAACGCACGGCTGAAAGAACGCCCGACCGCCGAATGGGTGGCGATGATGCAGGAGAAGGACATCCTCTGCGATTTCATCAACGACTTCGGCACCTGGCTGGCCGATGACCACATCCAGGCTGCCGGCTTTGCCCCCATGATCGACCAGCCCGGTGTCGGCGCCATGCCGTTTCCGGTCATCCCCGGCATGGCCCCAGACCCGGAAGGCGACGCCAGCCGACCGGCCCCCGACACCGGCCAGCACGGACGCGAGGTCATGGCCGAGCACGGCTACGACGATGTCGCCATGCAGGCGCTGGTCGACGCCGGCGCCCTGATGCTGCCGGAGTGAATGATGAGCGATCGATTTAAGTCATCGCCCTTGGACGACGCCAGCTTCGGCGCGGCACTTTCCGGCGAAGCCGGCGCCCAGGGGTTCGTCGCTGCCGCCGAGGCCGACCCCACGGCGATGCTCGATACCTTCTACGCCGCCGACGGCCTATTGTTAGTGCCGGGCATGCAGGGGATCACCAGTGATCCCGGCCTGTTGCTTCGCCTGAGCCGCCTGTTCGGGCCGGAGGTCGAGAACTACGACGACACCCTGATGTCGGCCAACCAGATCCACCCCGACGTGCGCGAAATCTTCATTGTCTCCAACGCGCCGCCGGTCGACCGGCCGCCACCGCCGCTGCCCGAACCGCCGCTGACCGAGGACGGCCGGCTGCCGGTGCAGTTCCCGCATCGTCGCGGCTGGCATACGGACCAGAGCTACCGCCGGCCGCCGCCGGACGTCTCGCTGTTCCTCGCCGTCATCCCGGCGCCGGAAGGTCAGGGACAAACGCTGTTCGCCGACGGCCGCGCCGCCTACGCGGCACTCACCGAGGACATGAAGGCGCGTATCGAGGGCATGGACGGCATCCATGCCAAGCCCCGGACCGGCCGGTCGGAGCGCGAGGTGCTGGCCGGCGAACAGCCGCACCCGACCGCCCCCCACGAACGGCCGCAGCGCCAGCCACTGGTCCGCCAACACCCGGTGACCGGCGAGAAATCGCTCTACCTCTGCGAAGGGGGACAGATGGACTGGGCCGACGGCCCCATCGCCGGCATGGCACCGGGGCCCGGCGGCGACGGCGCCAAACTGCTTTACGAGTTGATGAGCCACATGACGTCGGACCGGTTCACCTACGCCCACCACTGGCGAGCAGGTGACCTGGTGATCTGGGACAATCGCTCGCTACTGCACAGCGCCACCTGGTTCGACACCGAAACCTGCGACCGCGTCATGTGGCGCACCACGGTCCACGGCAACCCGGGCAGCGAATACGCCGGCGAGGCGAAGAGCTGGGTTCCCGCCGCCTAGCAGCCCAATTGGCCCGCCAGATCGGCAAGGTCGGTCGCCACCACGTCCCACTCGCCTTCCGGTTCCTGGTCCGTCGTCTGGTCGGCGCCAAACTCCTTGCGTGGTAGAAACGCCGTGCGCAGGCCGTGGCTTTGACCGGCGGCCAGGTCGTAGTTGTGGCAGGCCACCAGCATGACCTGATCCGGCGCCGGGCCCAGGTTCTCGATGGCCACGCCGTAGACGCTTGGGTCCGGCTTGTAAGCCCGCGCATTCTCGGCCGTCAGGATGACATCGAAGGGCAGGCCGCCGTTCTTGGCGATCCACGTCAGCCAGACGAAGTTACCATTCGACAGTGTCGCCGTGACGTATCGGCTTCCCAGGCGGCGGAGCGCGTCGACGGAGTCCGGCCACGGCCGAGAGCGGCTCCAGATGTCGATCAGGGCCTGGCGTTGCGCGTCGTCGAGGCCACCGATGCCGTGCGCCCCGGCGATGGCATCCAAGCGCTCGCGGTAGATGACGTCGACGTTGGTCCACGGCCGGCGGCCGGCGTTGACGTCGTCCATGGCCGGTCGGTAGCCCGCCTTCCAGTCGTCGATGAAGGCCGGCCAATCGGCCTCGATCCCCCAGTCCGCGCCCAGCGCCGCGCATTCGTCCAACAGCGTGCCGCGCCAATCGACGACCGTGCCGAAGACGTCGAAACAGAGTGCCTGAACTTTGCCTAGATTGCCGCCCAATCCCATCACCATTTCCTCAGCGTCGATTGTTGCGCCCGCGAGCGTGGGGTAATCTGCGGTTAATCTGCCTGCCCCGTGCTGGGCACGGCAACAGTAAAACGCCGAGGGAGGACTACCGAGATGTTCGAATTGCCCAACGATACCGTGCGCGCCGAGGTTACGGACGGCATCTGCACCGTCACCGTCGACCGGCCCGAGTTCCTGAACGCCATCAACCGGGACGTGGTCGATTGCCTGGTGGCGCTGACCAAGCAATTGGCTTCCGCCAAGCAGGTCCGCGCGGTGGTGCTGACGGGCGCCGGCGACCACTTCATGGCCGGCGGTGACGTCAAGGGGTTCAAGACCTTCTTCGACACCAACCCGACCGACGACGAAATCACCGATCGCTTCTCGCGCATGATCGACGAGGTCCATGTGGCGGTCGAGAACATGCGCACCCTGCCCATGCCCTGGGTGGCCAGCGTCAAGGGGGCTGTCGCCGGCGCCGGGGTCAGTCTCATGCTGGCCTGCGATCTGGTCATCGCGGCCGATGATGCCTTCTTCACCCTCGCCTACACATTGCTCGGTACCAATCCGGACGGCGGCTCGACCTGGTTCCTGCCGCGCACGGTGGGCGCCAAGAAGGCCATGGAACTGGCGCTGCTGTCGGACCGCATCGACGCGGCGACGGCCGAGACGCTCGGCCTGATCAACCGTGTCGTGCCGGCGGCCGACATCGAGGCCGAGACGGCGGCGCTGGCGGCGCGCCTGGCCAAGGGTCCCCCCAAGGCCTACGCGGCGACCAAGCTGTTGCTGCAAGAATCCCTGAACCGCGACCTGGCGGGCCAATTGGCCGCCGAGACGGCGTCCTTCGCCCACTGCGCCACCACGGCGGACTTCAAGGAAGGCGTCGCCGCCTTCAACGAGAAACGCAAACCCGACTTCAAGGGGGAATGAGCATGGCCGAGCAACGACCGCTTGCCGGCAAAACAGCGCTGATCACCGGTTCCGCCCGCAACATCGGCCGCGCCATCGCCAAACGATTGGCCGCCGACGGCGCCAACATCATCGTCAACGCCGTGCAGGACGGCGACGCCGCGGCCGCCGTCGCCAAGGAGATCGAGGACTTGGGCGGCAAAGCCATCGCCCAAGTCGCCGACATCACCGACGCCGACGCCGTCGCCGCCATGGCAAGCGCCGGGCGCGAGGCCTTCGGCGGCATCGACATCCTGGTCATCAACGCCTCCGTCCGCGGCCAGAGCCCGTTCCTGAAGATGGACATCGACGAGTTCCGGCGCGTCGTCGACATCTCGCTGGACGGCGCCTTCTTGACCGCCAAGGCGTGTGTCGACGACATGGTGGCCGCCGGATGGGGCCGCATCGTCACCATCGGCGGGCTGTCGTGGCACGCGGGCACGCCCAACCGGGTACACAACCTGGTCGCCAAGTCGGGGCTGACAGGGTTCACTCGCGCCTTGGCGGTGGAACTGGCCGAGCTCGGCATCACGGCGAACACGGTCTCGCCCGGCTTCATCGATACCGATCGGCCGGCCTCCGCCGGCGCCCGCCCGCCGCTGAAGGTGGAGCCGCCAGTGGCCCGCCTCGGCCACGTGGACGAAATCTCGGCCGCCGTGGGCTATCTCTGCGGCCCCGGCTCCGACTACACGACAGGCCAGATTATCCACGTGAATGGTGGTATGTTCTTGGGTACCTAGGGCAACTAGGGCAACGAAACGGGGAGATGATGACATGGCGTTCTACCTGGCACGAGCCAAGCTTTCGCGGGAGTTCATGAACGCGCTGGTCGACAAGCCCGAGGACCGCTTCGTCAAGACCACGCGCCTGCTGCAGAGCATCGGCGGCCGCCTGCACTACTACTTCTTCTCCTTCGGCGACTACGACATCGTGCTGATCTACGAGCTCGACGACAACGTCGCCGCGGCGTCGCTGGACATGGTGCTGAAGACCGCCGGCACCGTGACAGAAGTGGAAACCACGCCGCTGCTGACCATGGAAGAAGCCGTCGCCTCCATGCACAAAGCCGGCGAGGCGGTGGGCGTCTATACGCCGCCGGGGCCGTCGACCACCGGCCGCTGAACGGTCCCGTCGTCCAAGTGCCCGAAATGCAACCGCTGGCTGGCCAGGCAGCCGTCGTCACCGGCTCGGGCCGCAACATCGGCCGCGCCATCGCCCTGATGCTGGCTGCCGACGGCGCCGGCGTGGTGGTCAACGGCCGCCACGACTCTGACGCGGTCGACGCCGTGGTGGTCGAAATCGAGGCCGCCGGCGGCCGCGCCGCCGCCTGCATGACCGATGCCAGCAGCCAGGACGGGGCGAAGGCCCTGGTGGCGGCGGCCAGTGCGGCCTTCGGCCGCCTCGACATCCTGGTGCTCAACCACGCCACCCGGCGCCAGGGGCCGTTCCTGGAGATCCCGTTCTCCGAATGGCGCAAGGTCATGGAGCAGGACCTGGACGGGCCGTTCCACTGCATGCAGGCCGCCATCCCCATGATGCAGGTCAACGGCCAGGGCCGCATTGTCACCTTGGGCGGCTCGACAACGCACGGAGCCACGCCCAACCGGGCGCACGTGAAAGCGGCGAAGATGGGACTTCTGGGCCTGATGCGCGCCGTTGCCGTGGAGTTCGCGGGCGACGGCATCACCGCCAACTGCGTCGCCCCCGGCCACGCCGACACCTCCCGGGGCGAGGCCTCGGGCGACCGCTCGTCGGGCGGGCCCGGACGCCTGATCGAGCGCATGGGACACGTGGACGAGATTGCCGCCATGGTGCGCCATCTCTGCCGGCCCGAGGGCGCCTACATCACCGGCCAGATCATCCACGTGGACGGCGGCATGTACTTCGGCGGCGCCTGAGGTCAGAATTACCGTCACGGGAGGCCCGCCATGAAGATCGAAGATATTCTCGCCCTGGAACCCAAGGTACTGACACAGGCCCAGCGCGAAACCTATTTCCGCGACGGCTACCTGCTGCTGGAGAAGGTGCTGGACGACGACTGGATCACACGCCTGCGCCGCGCCACGGACGAGAAGATCGACGAAAGCCGCGCCATCACCTTATCGGACGAGAAATGGGACCTGGAGGACGGCCATACGGCTGATGCACCCAGGCTCCGCCGCCTCTCCAGCCCCAACGACCACCATCCGGAGTTCTGGGCCTACGCGTCTGAATCCATCGTGCCCGATATCGTCGCCGATCTGGTCGGGCCGAACGTCAAGTTCCACCACTCCAAGCTCAACTTCAAATGGGCGCACGGCGGCGAGGAGGTGAAGTGGCACCAGGACATCGGCTTCTGGCCGCACACCAACTACGGCCCGCTGACCGTCGGCACCTACATCTACGACTGCGACGAAGCCATGGGCCCGGTCGGCATGATTCCCGGCAGCCACGATGGAGAACTCTACGACCAATACAACGACACCGGCGAATGGATCGGCTGCTTGCGCACCGAGGACGCGGCGACGGTGGACGAAACCAATGCCGTCTACCTGGAAGGCCCGGCCGGCTCGCTGACGCTGCACAACTGCCGCATGATCCACGGCTCCAAGCCGAACCGGTCGGACAAGGGGCGGCCGCTGTTGCTCAACGTCTACGCGCCGGCGGACGCCATGCCGTACACGCACAACCCGCTGTTCTCCAAATATGACCAGGCCATCGTTCGCGGCCAGGCCCAGCGCTGGGCGGATCATGATCCCCGGCCCTGCCTGCTGCCGCCGGACTGGTCGGGCGGCTACACCTCCATCTTCGCCCTGCAGCAGGAAGAGGACGCGGGCGCCAAGGCCGACGCGTGAGCATGGAACGCCCTTGGCAACGCCCCGGCCTGCAGTGGACGGTCATCCTGGTCCTCTACGCCGCCTGCTGGGTACTGCCGATATTCAAGCAGCACATCGGTTTCGACGGTGCGCGCCTGGCGCACGAGGAGTTCTGGCGGCTGCTCAGCGGCGAGCGCGAGCTGGCCTCGCTGAAGGGCATCGTCACGTCCGCCTTCATCGCCGTCGGTTGGAGCGCCAACGAAGCTTTCATCGTCGGCCTTGCCGCCTATCGGTCTCGGCCCGACGTCGCGCTCCGCGCCTTCGCGCTGGCTTTCGGCGTCATGGTGTCGTGGCAGGTCGCCATGTTCGGTGAGTTCCCGCTGAGGATCGGGTACTGGGCCTGGGTCATCGCCGGCTTTCTGGCGCTCGGCGTTGCCGCCCGGTGTGTCGCCCGGGACCGAGGGTCGTCGCCCCGCCAGGCGCTGCGTGATCCCGTGGTGCTGTTGCTGCTGGTGGTGCCGAACCTGTTCGCCATCGCCGGAAACATCGTCGAGGCGATGGAAAAAGGCTGACGCGGCCTAGCCCTGGGCGATGGCCGCCGCCAGGTCGAGCGTGCGCTGGGCCTGGTCGACGATGGGGTAGTCGACGAAGTAGCCGTCCACCTGGATGGAGGCGAGGCCCGCCGCCTCGGCCTCGCTGAAGGCGGCGACGATCTTCTTGGCGAAGGCTATTTCGTCATCGGTCGGCGTGAACACGGCGTTCACGGGCGCCACCTGGTCCGGATGGATGCAGAGCTTTCCCTGGAAGCCCATGTCGCGCACGCGCACGGCAGAGGCCTCGCACCCGGCGGTGTCCTTGACGTGGATCCAGACGGTGTCGACCGGCGGCTCCAAGCCGGCAACGCGGGACGCCAGCACGACCTCGGCGCGGGCCTGGGCCAGCTCGTCCTCGCCCAGCGTCCAGTTCATGCGCATGTCCTTGGTGTAGTCGCCGGCGCCGAAGGAGAGCCGGCGGGCACGCGTGCCGGCGGCGGCGATGGCGCGCGCGTTGGCGACGCCGGTACCGGTCTCGATAATCGGAATCAGGTCGATGGCGCCGATCTCCAGGCCGCGCTCGCGCTCCAACTGCGCCAGCAGCCAATCGATGGTCAGAAGCTGGTCCGGTGTCTCGACCTTCGGCAACACGATGCCGTCGAGCCAGGGGCCGACGACGGCGTTGACGTCGCCATGGCAGAACTCGGTGGAGATGTCGTTGACCCGGATGTAGCCCCGGGGCGCCGTGCCCTTGCCGCGCGCTTCCTTCTTGAGTGCCGCCACTACGGTCTCGCGGGTCGCCGGTTTTTCGGCCAGCGCTACCGCATCCTCCAGATCGAGGATCACCGCATCGGCGCCAAGGGTGAATACTTTCTCGACCCGGCGGGCATGGTTGCCGGGCGCGAACATGTAGGTCCGATGAGCGGGCATGGGCGGAGGGTCTTGGTTCAGGCGCCGGGCGGGTTGATCAGGGTAAGGATTTCTTCTTCGGAGATGGTGTTGCCGAAGTTGATGTCCTCGTCCGACTCGTACCTGTCGCCCATGCAGGCGTCGTGGACGCCGTAGTCATACTTGGGCTTCTTGGGAACGGCCGATTGTTCCGTCGCGGGCGCCTTGCTCTGCAAAGCCTCGTCCGCCCAGGCGGCAGGCGCCAGGGCCAGGCCGGAAGCGATCAACGCGGCAAAGAGTATGCGGGACATGACGGGCCCTCCTTCAAGACGGCGAAAAGCATAGCGCCACCGGGCAGCGCTGTCACCAGGGCGGGCCGGACCAGGCGGTGTCGGGGTCGAGCGGGAAGGACGGCCGGGCCAGGTTCTGCCAGTCGAAATTGCCGAGCACCGGCGAGGTGACGCCGGGTGCATCGATCTCGTAGGTGCGTTCGGGCGGGAACAGGTCGTCGAAACCGGCGCGGAAGTGGCCGCGCGACTTGACCACCACGGTGCGCACGGTCGGGATATCGATGCCGAAGACCTCCAGCAGCGCCGGGTCGGCGCACTGCTTGCGGATGCTGCCGATACAGCAGCTTACGCCGCCGACCCGCAGCAACGCCGCCGGGCCGATGTCGATGACCCGACCCGAAAGAATGCCGCGCCGGCCGACCGTCTGGCCGTCGAGCAGCTTCAACACCGTGGCTTCGGTTTCGTAGGGCTCGTCGAAGGACGTCCGGGGCACCGTGTTGAATGTGGCGCTGAACGTCGCCCCTTCCCCCGCCGCTCGCGCCGCCTCGACCAGCGGCGCGTCGGTCATACCGCCGAAGACGACACCCTCGGCACCCGCTTCGACCAATGCCTTCAGCACCGTCGTGGTGGCGCCGCTGCCGCCGCCGCCGGGATTGTCGGCCACGTCAGCCATGATGATGGCGGGTCGGGAGGCATCCTCCCCGCAGGCGACGGCCATGGCGACGGCGTCGGCGACGGGTGTCAGGGTTTTCTGGAAGCGTTGGTGGTCGGCCCAGGCGCGTGTCGCGATGTCGGCCGCCAGGGCGCGCGCGGGGGCCACCTCGTCACGCGCCGTGACCACGACCGACATGCCGGTCTTGGGACTATCCGAGAAAGCGAAGCCGGCGACGACAGAGACGTTGAGGATGTCTGCGGTCTGCGCCTGCTGGCCGTGATTGATCAGGTCTGCGTAGGGGCCTTCGGCGGTCAGCAGAGTCACGGTGGGGGCGGCAATGGGAAGCTTGATGTGTGCAGCCTTGGGTTTCATGCCGTCCCACATCTCAAGCATGGCCCGGGCGGCTTCCTCGGCGACCTCGATCTGGTCCACGTGGGGATTGGTGCGGTAGGCGATCAGCACGTCAGCGGCGTCGACCATGGCGTCGGAAACATTGGCGTGCAGGTCAAGCGTCACCAGCAGCGGCACGCCCGAACCGATGAGGTCGCGCACCTCGCCATAAAGCAGTCCGTCCGGATCCAGGTGCCCGGTGGTGCGCATAGCGCCGTGGGCGATGAAGTAGACGCCGTCGAGCGGCAAGGCGGCCTGCAGCCGTTCCAGCATCTCCTTCCGGGTGGCGTCGTGGAAGGCCTGATCGACCAGGCCGCCGGGTTCGGCGTCGGCGATCATGATGGGTTGCATCTGCCAATCGACGCCCGAGGCGTCGAGGGCGCCACAGAATCCCTTCGCTTCCTTCGGCAGCTTGCCGGCCTCCAGCGCCAGGTCGGCGGTGATCTCGTCACCCCGGTGGTAGCAGCGGTTGCGGAAATCCTGTTCGGTCGTGGTGGGTGCGAAGGAATTGCTCTCGTGCAGAAAGCCGAGGATGGCGACGCGTTTCATGGCTGTGCGTTGTCCTTATCGTTATTCAGCGGCGGCACCGGCCAGTTGGCGGCCGACCAAATGAGCATAGAGGCCGCCCCGGGCCAGCAGGTCGTCGTGGCTGCCGGCCTCGACCACGCGGCCCCGGTCCATGGCAACGATAAGGTCCGCCGAACGCACGGTCGAGAGCCGATGGGCGATGACCACCGTCGTGCGGTCGGCCATCAGGTCCTCCAGCGAGCGGCGCACGGCGTGTTCGCTGATGGCATCCAGGTGCGACGTCGCTTCGTCCAGGATCAGCACTGGTGCGTCCTTCAGGAAGGCGCGGGCGATGGCGACGCGCTGGCGCTGGCCGCCGGAAAGCCGCATGCCGCGCTCGCCGACACGGGTCTCCAGCCCGTCTGGCAGGCCGGTGACGAAATCGCCGAGGGCCGCGTGCTCGACAGCGTGGTCGAGCGCCGCGTCATCGGCGTCGGGTCGGGCCAGCATGATGTTGGACTTCAGCGTGTCGTTGAACAGATACGTATCCTGCGCCACCAAGGCAATGTTGTCGCGCAACGCATCTAGGCTGTAATCGCGGAGGTCGCGACCGGCGAGCGTGATGCGCCCTGCCGCCGGGTCCCAGAACCGCATGAGCAGGTGGGCCAGCGTCGTCTTGCCGGCCCCCGACGGCCCCACCAGGGCAACCGTCGTGCCAGCCGGAATCTCGATGTCGACGTCGTCGAGGGCCTTCTCGGCGCGACCGCGGTAGGTGAAGTCGACGCCTTCGATGCTGAGACCGGCACCTTCTTCGATCGGCTCGGTGCCGGGGCCGTCACTGACCGTCGGCACCTCGGCCTCGACCGCGTTGAGCCGCCGGGTGGCGCCAAGTGTGTCCGCCAATTGTCGGCCCACATGGGCGATTTCCGAAACCGGCAGGAAGGCGGCCATGGCCAGCAAGGCCAGGAACGGCAGGAAGCCAACCTCGATCCGTCCCTCGCCCGCCAGCACGGCGCCAGTGACGACGACGGCGAGGCCGCCGAGACCGGTGGCAACCTCCAGCAGCGCCGTCTGGAACGAGAGATCGCGGAAGAACGGCACACGAATGGCGTGGTAGGCGCGGGCCTTGGCATCGAACTCGTCGCCGCGCCGGGTTTCGTCCTGAAAGGCCACCACCTCGGCCAGGCCCTGCACGGTGTCGACGGCATGGGCGTTCAACTCGCCCAACGCCTCGCGAGTGCGGCCGCCCAAGGCATCCAGCCGTCCGCGCAGGAAGAACGGGCTCAAGGCGACGATGGCGAGGAACGGCACCAGGGCCAGTGCCACCGGCCAGCCGGCCCATCCGAGCGCGCCCAGCACCACCGCCGGCACCAGCACGGCAACGAAGGCGGGGGCGACCGTGTGGGCGAAGAAGTACTCGACCGTCTCAACGTCCTGCGTCGCCATGGAAACCAGGTCGCCGGTGCGCCGGCGCAACAGGTAGGCCGGTGCCAGTTCATCGAGCTTGCGGAACAGCGCCACCCGCATCTCGGCCAGCATGCGGAAGGCCATGTCGTGAGCGATCCAGGATTCAAGCCAGTGCAGCACCCCGGCCAGCGGCGCCAATACAGCCAGCACGATCAGATAATCGGTATAGGGTTGCCCGGCCTTGACCTGGGCCACGGCCAGACCACCCACTGCGCCGACGCCGATGTAGGCGAACACCCGGCCGACGCCGAAGCCCAGCGTCATGAAGAACTTATTCCGCCACGGCCGAATGTGGGCGATCAGATGGCGGAAGGCCTGCAACCAGCCCATGCCTTCGGCGCGCAGGATGGCGTCGGTCGGCTCGTCGTCCTCCAGGCGGACGTGGTCGGCGCCCTCGGCGGCGACGGCGCCATCGTGCAGGCGGTCCGCGGGACCGACGTCGCCGGCGCGGGCTTCCTCGGCCTGGGCGCGCATCAGGTTGGCGTAGACGCCGCCCTTGGCCATTAGTTCGGCATGGCGTCCCTGCTCGGCGACGCGGCCGGCATCCAACACGACGATGCGGTCGGCGTCGATGATGCTGGAGAGCCGGTGCGCGAAAATCAGCGTCGTGCGGCCGGTCATCAGGCGGTCCAGGGCTTCCTGGATGACCTGCTCGTTCTCCGCGTCGACGGCCGACAGCGCCTCGTCCAGCACCAGGATCGGCGTGTCGCGCAACAGCGCCCGGGCGATGGCGATGCGCTGGCGCTGGCCGCCGGAGAGCTTGATGCCGCGCTCTCCGACCACGGTGGCGTAGCCCTGCGGCAGGGCATCGATGAAGCCATGTGCGTTGGCGGCGCGGGCCGCGGCCTCCAGTTCATCCGCCGTGGCGTCGGGCCGGCCGAGGCGCAGGTTGTCCTCCACCGTGCCGTGGAACAGGTAGGTATCCTGGCTGACCACCGCCATGTGGCGGCGGATGGTGGCGAAGTCGAGTTCGCGCAGGTCCTTGCCGCCGAGCCTGATCGTGCCCTCCGTCGGATCGTACAACCTGAGCAGCAGGCGCAGGATGGTCGACTTGCCGGCCCCGCTGGCGCCGACGACGCCGATGCGTTGGCCGGCGTCGACGCTGAAATCGACGCCGGCGTGGGCGTCATCCCGGGTGCCGGGATAGCTGAAGCGGACGTTGTCGAAGTCGATGGTCGGCGCCAGGTCGCCGTCGACGCTCGCCGCCGCCTTGGCATCGGCGACCGGCGCCGTGGCATCTAGGATTTGGTAAAGGCCAAGCGACGCAGACTGGCCCAGCATGCCGTCGTGCAGCAGAGCCCTGAGATCACGCAGCGGCCGGAACACCTCCGTGCCCATCATCAGCACAACCAGAAGCACGGCCAAGCTGGTCTCGCCCGAAGTCACCCGCGCCGCGCCGACGGCCAGCGCTGCCACTGCACCAACGGCAATTCCCGTATCGGTGATGCCGCGCCCGGACGCGTTGGTCATCAGCACCCACATGGTGGAGCGGAACAGATCGCGCGCCCGATCAGCCAGCACATCCGCCCTTGGTTTCGACTGGCCGAACGCCTTCAGCGTCGCCAGCCCCTGGATTGAATCCAGGAAATCGGCGGCGAAGGCCTTGTAGGCCTTGGAGCGGGCCAGGCTGGCGGCCTTGTCCTTGGTGTGGAAGGCGGCCGGCGCGACCAGCGTCACCAGGGCGGCGACCAGGAAGGTCAAGGCCACGGCCGTATCCAGGAAAGCGGCGAAAGCGAAGATCATCAGCGGCGTTAGCGCCGAGACCACGACCTGCGGCAGGTAGCGGCCGAAATAGGTCTCCAGGTATTCGACGCCGTCGACCAGGGAAACGATGACGTCGCCCGTGCGCTCGAGCCCGAAATGGGCCGGGCCCAGTTCCACGACCTTGTCGAAAAGCGTTCGCCGAAGCCGCCGCTGGACGCGGGCGGCAGTCTCGTGCGCGATCATGGTGCGAACGTGCTCGAGCACGCCACGCAACACCATGACTACGGCCACCAGCGCGATCAATGGAACCAGATCGGCTAGGGGCCGACCTTGGAAAACTTGGGCCAACAACCAGCCGAGCAACGCCAGTCGTGCGATGCCGAAGGCCGCGCCGACGAGGCCGATGGCGACGGTGCCGGCGATGCGTGCCCGGAGTCCCCGGGTGAACTGCCACAACCTAATATCGAAGTACATCGGCCCTCGCTCGATACGTCCCGTTGTCCGACCTTAAAGATAAGGATCGAAGGCGGCAGCGTCGCGCGAAAATTAACCGCGCGTCAGATAAGAAAACCTAATGCGATACAGTGGCACCGGTCGGCGCCGACTGGACCTAATCTAGCGCGAGCGCAGCTTCGGATCGAGGGTATCGCGCACTGAATCGCCGAACAGGTTAAACCCGAACACCGCCAGGGAAATGGCGACGCCGGGCCAGATGGCGACCCAGGGCGCGGATTCGGCGAATTCCTCAGCGCCGCCCTGCAGCATCAGCCCCCAGGCCGGCGTCGGTTCCTGCACCCCCATGCCGAGGTAGCTCAGCGATGCCTCCAGCAGGATGGCCTGGCCGAGGAACGAGGTCAGCATGATCAGGAACGGTGCCATCACGTTCGGCACCATGTGGCGCATGATGATGCGCGTGTGACCGAAACCGAGGGCGCGGGCGGCATCAACATAGGGGATCTCGCGGATGGCCAGCGCGTTCGAACGCACCACGCGGGCGCATTGCGGGATGAACGGTATGATGATGGCAATGATCACGTTCTCTATACCCGGCCCCAACGTGGCGACGATGGCCAGCGCCAACACGATCAGCGGGAACGCCATGATTACGTCGACGATACGCTGGAAGATCAGATCGAAAGCACCACCGAAGTACGCACTAGCAACGCCCAGCACCAATCCAAAAATCGAGCCGACAAACGCGGCAACGAAGCCAACGAACAACGCCGTGCGGGCGCCATAGATGATCCGGGTCAGCACGTCCCGGCCGAACGGGTCGGCGCCCAGTATCATGTCACCACAGTAGTACTTCTGGCCATCTCGGAGGCTGTTGGCGAACAGGATTTCCTCGTCCGGCACGCCGTCGACCATGATCCGTTGCTTGAGTTCCTCATCGGAAATCGGCGAGCAGACCTCGCGGATCAGGTTGCCGCCGTTGCCGAGGCGTTTGTCGGGCTCGTCCGCCGGCATGTTGACGACATAGCCGATACCGGGGGCGCGCAGCTGGTAATCGAAATCGTTGTCTTCGGCCGGCAGGGTGGTCAGTTGCTCGGCGAAGATGCCCATGAAGATCATGCCGAGCACGATGATGGCGCCGGCGGTACCGAGGGGCTGCTTGCGGATCATCGTCCACAGAACATCATGCCATGGCCGCTTCTGGGCCAATTCCTCGAATTCGGCCTCGACGATGGCTTCGCTGACGGTGGTCATGGGACGGCGATCCTCGGCATCAAAGGATTGGGAAGCCAATCGATGGGTGAATACTCAGCGCGAGCGCAGTTTCGGATCCAGTGTATCGCGAACCGAATCGCCGAACAGGTTGAACCCGAACACTGCCAGCGAGATGGCGACGCCGGGCCAGATGGCGACCCAGGGCGCGGACTCCGCGAATTCCTCGGCACCGCCCTGCAGCATCAGGCCCCAAGCCGGGGTCGGCTCCTGCACGCCCATGCCGAGATAGCTGAGCGAGGCCTCCAGCAGGATGGCCTGGCCGAGGAAGGCCGTCAGCATGATCAGGAAGGGCGCTATGACGTTGGGCACCATGTGGCGAAGAATGATGCGCGAATGGCCGAAGCCCATGGCCCGCGCCGCATCCACATAGGGAATCTCGCGGATAGCCAGCGCGTTCGACCGCACCACGCGCGCACATCTGGCGATGAACGGTATGGTGATGGCGATGATCACGTTGAAGGTGCCCGTGCCCAGGGTCGCCACGACGGCGAGCGCCAGGATGATCAGCGGGAAGGCCATGACCACGTCCATGACACGCTGGAACAAGAGATCGAAAGTGCCGCCGAAATAAGCGCTGGCGACGCCGAGAACCAGGCCCAGCGTCGCGCCGATGATGGACGCAACGAAACCCACGGTCAGCGCCGTTCGGGCGCCGTAGATAATGCGCGTCAGCACGTCACGACCAAACTGATCGGAGCCCAGCACCATGGAGCCGCAATCGTACTTCGTCCCTTCTCGAAATTGGAAGGCGACCATCAATTCCTCGTCGACCACGCCGTCAACGGTGATGGCCTTCTCCAACTCGGCTTCCGAAAGCGGCCGGCAGGTTTCCCTGATCAACGCACCATCGTCTCCTAGCCGCAGGTCCGGCTCGCTCTCGCTCACGGCGACGATGTAGGCCGTGCCGGGCGGGCGTAACTGAAAATCGAAGTGATTGCTCACCGGCGGCAGGATGGTCAACTGGCCGGCGAAGATGGCCATGATGAACATCGCGATCACGATTGCCGCGCCGAAAGTGCCAAGCGGTTGCTTGCGGATCAAGGTGCCGAGGACGTCAAGGATGGGCCGCTTCTCGGCAAGTTCCTCGAATTCGGCTTCGACCTGGACTTCGCTGGTGGTGACCATGGGTCGCTTCCCCTCAACCGTAGCGGATACGCGGGTCGAGCCAGGCGTAGAACAGGTCGACCGCGAAGTTGGTGATGACGAAGATCAGCACGACCAGCATGACCAATTGCTGGGTCATGTTGAAGTCTTGGTTCTGCACCGACTCGACAAACAGCTTGCCGAGACCGTTGAGGTTGAACACCTGTTCCGTGACCACCAAGCCGCCCATCAGGAAGGCGAACTCGATGGCGATCACCGTGACCACCGGCAGCAATGCGTTCTTCAGCGCGTGCCGGTTAATGATGACTTTCTCCACCAGGCCCTTGGCCCGCGCCGTGCGCACATAGTCTTCGCGCAGCACCTCCAGCAGTGCCGAGCGCATCATGCGCGTCGCCACGGCGGAATAGCGGTAGCCGGTGGCCATGGCCGGCCAGATCAATTGCGTCATATTGGCGCCCAGATCCTCGAACGGGGAAACGTAGAGGATCGGTGGCATCCAGGGTTCGCCGAACCAGGCTTGCGTGCTGATCAACAGCCCGAGGATGATCAGGATGCCCAGCCAGAACGACGGCATTGCAATTCCGGCAATGGAGAAACCGCGCACCACATAATCGATCCAGGTGTCCTGGCGCACCGCCGAAATAATGCCCAGCGGGATGGCGATGACGGTGGCGACGAAGGTCGCCATGATCGCGACCTGCAGCGACAGTGCGAAGCGCAGGCTGATTTCCTGCGTCACCGGGAAGCCGGTCCACATGGAATCGCCCAGGTCGAGAGTCGCGTATCCCCAGAGGAAACTGAAGAACTGTACGTAAATCGGATCCTCGAGACCCAAGTTCTGCCGGCATAGCAAAATTTCCGCCGGGTCGACATAGAGGCCCGTGCCCGCGAGCCTGATTTCGCAGACATCGCCGGGGATCAAGCGCAACAGGAAAAACACCAAAACCGCGGCCCCGATCAGCGTTGGGATCACCAGGAGGGTCCGCTTGAAAATGTATTTGTACATGTCTGTATCCGTTAATGACTTAACCGCCGGAGAGTTCCGCCCGCCGCCCCGAGGGACGACGGGCGGAAACCCGTATTCGGCAATGAAGACCGATTACTTGTCGAGCCAGATGTTCTCAAGCGTCTGGTTGAGGTAGTGGCTCGGCGCGACCTTCCAACCCTTCACGTACGAACGGTGCGGGTTGATCTTGTACCACCACAGCGTGATCGCCGAGTGGGCCATTTCCGACAGAGCGCGGGTCTCGTATTTACGGATCAGCGAGCGCTGTTCCGCTTCCGTACCGGAACGCTCGATCTTGCCATAGATCTTCTCCAACTCCGCATCCGCGTACTGGCCGTAGTTGTTACCGGCCGAGCCGAGGAACTTGGTGATGTCGACGATCGGGTTGATGACGGCCTGGCAGTTGAAGTCGATCGAAACGTCGAAGTCCTTCTTCTTGCGAAGCGTCGCATAGAACGGCGGCGACGGCTGCACACGCTGCTTCACGTTGAGACCGATCTTCTTCCACTGGTCGATGAGCCAGGTGCCGACAACCTTGTACGGCTGGTCGACGCCGCGGTTGTTGAACTCGAAGCTAAAGCCAGCCTTACCGGCGGCTTCAAGAAGCTTCTTGGCTGCGGCGCGGTTCTTCGCCACGTCGGTGCCATAGCCCTTGAGCTTCATCAGCTCGTCCTTGGTGGCGGCCAACGGGTGGTTCGGGAACACGACGCCGCCAACGGTCTTCACGATGGCGATCCTGGACAGGTACTTGGAGCCGCCCCAGCGGTCGATGCCGAGGGTCAGCGCCTGACGCACGCGCGGGTCACCAAAGGGCTTGCGCTTCTGGTTCGGCGTCGCCTGGAGCATGCAGTTCCAGTCGCTTTCCTGAACGGTGATCTTGTCGCCCAGGGCCTTCACCAGATCGTCACGGTGCTTCGGCGGGAAACCACGGAACTCGATGGCCGCGCGGTCGCCACGAATGGCCTGCACGCGGACAGCCAGCTTGGGTGCCGAAATCGCCTTATAGCCGTCGAGATACGGCCGGCCAGCATGGTGGAACTTGTCATAGCGCACGCCTTCGACGAAGGCGCCCTTCTGGTGCTGCACGAACTTGAAGGCACCGGTGCCGTTGATGTTCTTGGCGTGCCAAGTGTAACCGTGCGTGTCCAGATCCTTCTTCGAATAGGTGAAGTTGAACGGAAGCGCGACGGCCGGGATGAACGCACCCGACGGGAACTTGAGGTCGAACACCAGCGTAGTGGCGTTCGGCGCCGAGACTTTTTCGACCATGCGGAAGAATGCCTTCCGCGCACTCGGGATACCCTTGGGCGGGAAGATTAGTTTGTCGAAGGTCGCCTTAAGGTCGGCCGACGTCAGCGGCGTGCCGTCATGGAATTCGACGCCCGTGCGAATCTTGAAGGTAAATTTCTTGCCGCCGTTGGTGGGGGCAGGAACCTTGCCTTCGCAGAGATCGCAAATGAAGTCGGTCGTCGACTGTGGATTGTCGGGGTTGATGCGCAGCAGGAGGCTGTAGAACGGCCTGATCGGGTGGATCATACCGAACGTGCCTTCCTTGTGCCCGTCATAGGACGGGATCTTGGAACCGACAACGAAGTTCAGATATCCCCCCTGCTTCTGCGCCTCAGCGGGCGCCGCGCTCATGGCGAGGCCGGCGCCGACGGCGGCGGCAATCGCCAATTTGGCGTAGTTGCTTCTCATCAGAAGTCTCCTTCCCTGTGGATAAGGATTAAATGTTGCTCCCCTAAAACGTGCCGCGCCGATTGCATTTAAAGTGGCGCTCACACCTCTGTGCAGGCCACCCAGTGGCCCGGCTTTACTTCCCGGAACTCGGGAAACTCGCGCTTGCACCCATCATGGGCCGACGGACAGCGTGGATGAAACACGCAACCGGGCGGCGGATTGATGGGACTCGGTATCTCTCCCTTGATGATCTCGTGGGCCCGTCCGGCTTCTAGTTCGGGGTCCGGTATGGGCACCGCGTGCAACAGGGCTTGAGTATAAGGGTGTAATGGGTTGTCGAACAACTCATCACAGTCCGCCATCTCGACCACGTGACCGAGGTACATGACGGCGACCCGGTGGCAGATATGGCGGACGACGGAAAGATCGTGCGAAATAAACAGGTACGTCAGCCCGAATTCGTCCCGCAGATCCTCCAGCAAGTTGATCACCTGGGCCTGGATCGAGACGTCGAGGGCCGACACGGCCTCGTCGCAGATGATGAATTCCGGATTCATGGCCAGGGCCCGGGCGATACCCACGCGCTGGCGCTGGCCGCCTGACATCTCATGCGGATAGCGGTCGGCGAACTTGGCGTTCAGGCCACAGACGTTCAGCAATTCGCCAACGCGCTTGCGCCGATCACCGTCGTTGGGAACGATGTTATGAACCTTCATCGGTTCCCCGATGATGTCACCGACGGTCATGCGCGGGTTAAGCGAACTGTAGGGATCCTGGAAGATGACCTGGATCTTTTTCCGCGCCTCCACCAGATCCTGCCCCGTTAGCTTGCAGAGGTCGGCACCGTCGTAAAGGATTTCACCGGCCGTCGCCGTCTCTAATTGCAGAATGCAGCGCCCGGTGGTGGTCTTGCCGCAACCGGACTCGCCGACCAGCCCCAGGGTTTCGCCCTTGAAGATGGTAAAGTTGATGCCGTCGACCGCCTTCACGGTCGCCACCACGCGGCTGACCATGATGCCTTCGGTCACCGGGAAGTGCATTTTCAGCCCGCGCACGTCGACCAGTGTTTCGCCGGTGTGAGCCGTGCGCTCGTAGGCGGCCTCGGGCACGTCGGTCGTGTCTTCGCCGGGAGCGGTCATGCCGTCACCTCCGCTGCCGCGTCGGCCAGCTTATCTTTGTGGAAACAGGCCGAGAAATGCCCTTCACCCACGGGATCGAGCGTCGGGAAGCTCTTGGCGCATTCATCCGTCGCATACGGGCAGCGCGGCCGGAACGAGCAGCCGTCATCCAGCCGTGTCAGATCGGGTGGTTGCCCTTCCACCGGGTCCAGCTTGGCGCCCCTGGGCCGGTCCATGCGCGGCACCGACTTCAACAGCGCCAGCGTATAGGGGTGCTTGGGGTCGTGATAGATGTCGATGGCCGATCCGGTCTCGACGATCTTGCCGGCGTACATGACGTTGACCCGATCCGAATAGCGAGCCACCACACCCAGATTGTGGGTGATGATGATCATGGCCACGTCCAGCTGACGGGTCAGGTTCTTCATCAACTCCAGGATCTGCGCCTGGATGGTGACGTCGAGCGCCGTCGTCGGCTCGTCGGCGATGATCAGCTTGGGCTCGCATGACAACGCCATGGCGATCATGACACGCTGGCGCATGCCGCCCGAAAGATGGTGCGGATACTGGGCCAGGCGCCGCTCCGGCTCGGAGATGCCGACCATGCCCAGAAGTTCCACCGCCCGCTTCATGGCGTCGGCTTCGGAAATAGCGGTGTGGCGCAGCAGCGTCTCGGTCAACTGCAGGCCGATGGTCAGCACTGGGTTCAGCGATGTCATCGGCTCCTGGAAGATCATCGAGATGTCCTTGCCGCGGACCTCGCGCATGTCCTCTTCGCTGATCTGCAGCAAATCCCGACCATCGAAATGGATCGTGCCGTCGGTGGTCTTGCCCGGCGGCCAGGGGATCAGGCGCATGATCGACATGGCCGTCACCGACTTGCCGGAACCGGATTCACCCACGACGGCCACGGTCTCGCCTTGATCAACGGTGTAGGACACACCATCGACCGCCTTGACGATACCTTCCGAAGTGAAAAATTGAGTCTTTACGCCGTCGAGTTCTAATAGCGCCGCCACTGGTCCTCCCATGGGCCTGAAGCCGAAAGCCTGAACGTTGTTGTTCTATTTGTTGCGGGAAACGTAGAGTTCCCCTGTGGCGTTGTCAATTGATCTGGTATGCCACGGGAGCCATTACCAGCAGTGTTTCGAAAAAGCGGGACGGCGGGTGGCTGAATAACCGGAATGGTCCTGATTTCCGGTATTCCGCGCGTAAACGGTTGGTCATTTACGCAGGCTCGTTTCCGGTCTATGCGTGACGGAGCGAACATTAATTCGCACATAATCCATATGCAATTCAGGGAGGATCGAACATGGCATCGGATCAATTCGAACGCGGGCTGCGCTGTCGTAAGGACGTGCTTGGCGAAGCTTATGTCGATGCGTCGCTCAACAAGTCGGACGACTTCAACCGGGACTTCCAGAACCTGGTCACCGAGTACTGCTGGGGCGGCTCATGGGGCCGTGGCGTGCTGTCGAAGCGCGACCGCTCGATGCTGAACCTGACCATGCTGGCCGCACTGAACCGCCAGAATGAATTCAAACTGCACTTCAAGGGTGCGATCACCAACGGCGTGACGCTGGCAGAACTACGCGAAGTGTTAATTCAGATCGCCATCTACTGCGGCATTCCGGCCGGCGTGGAGGCGTTCCGCGTTGCCCGCGGCGTGCTGGACGAGGAAGGCATCGACACCTCAGGCATTCCCGAGCCTGATTTTCTCTCCGGCGAAGCCGACTGAGGACGACGGACATGAGCGAGATCGAAACCGGCTTCATCGGCCTGGGCCAGATGGGCGGCCCCATGGCCACCAACATCGCCCAAGGCGGCTACACCATGCATTGCTTCGATGCCGCCGGAACACAGGAACGCATGCCCGACGGTGCCAGTGCCGCCGGTTCAACGGCCAACGTCGCGGCGCGGGCGGAGACGGTGTTCCTCTCGGTGCCGGACGGCAAGGCCTCCATCGCCGTGGCGCGAGAGATCGCGGCGGCGCCCGAGAAACGCGTCAGCGTCGTCGTCGACCTCTCCACCGTCGGCCCGGCGGCGTCGCGCGAGGCGGCGGCGATCCTGGAGGACGCCGGCATCATCTATGTGGACGCGCCCGTGTCCGGCGGCGCGGCGGGGGCGAAGGCGGCCACCATCTCACTCATGTGGGCGGGACCGCGCGACCAGTACGAACGTCACCTGGACCTGCTGAAGTCGTTCGCCAAGAACCCCTTCCTCGTGGGTGACAAGCCGGGCCAGGGCCAGACCGTAAAGCTGGTCAACAACTTCCTCTCGGCCACCGCCATGGCGGCGACCTCGGAAGCCATCCTCTACGGGCTCAGCCAGGGCCTCGACCTGAAGACAATGCTCGACGTGGTGCATGTGTCGTCAGGCCAGAACACGGCAGTCAGCGACAAGTTCCCGAAGCGCATCCTGACCGAGAGCTACGACGCCGGCTTTTTCACCAAGCTCCTGAACAAGGACGTGCAGTTGTTCCTGGCCAACGCGCGGGACGCCGGCACGCCCGACCACGTGGCCAGCGCCGTCGGCGACATCTGGCAGGGCCTCGACGACATCGATCCCGACGGCGACTTCACCCGCGTCTTCGAGTTCATCCGCGACGGCGAAGTCGGTAGCGCGAAAGAATGAGCGCATCGCTCGCCGAAGTCCCCTACGCGGAGGCCGAGGGAGGCGTCGCCGACGTCTACGACAAGCTCATGCGCTGGAGCGGCAGCGGCTCGCCGGCGTTGATCTTCCGCCACCTGGCCACCTTCCCCGGTTTGCTGGAGTGGTGCTGGGAACTCGTTGGACCCGAGTTGGAGGACGGCTCATTGCTGCCGGCACTCCTTCATGTGGTCGACACCACAGACGGTTTCGCCATGGCGCCGCTGGCGCCGGCGCTGTGGTCGGATTGCGGCATCGATGACGACGACCGCGCGCTGATCGCCACCATGCTGACAAGCTACGACCGCATGAACACGGTCAACTATGGCCTGATCAGTGCCATCCGCGACGTGCTGGCATCGGGGCACGCCGTTTCAGAAGCCCCCGCCCCGCCCCCTACCGCCGCCGCCAACCCGCCAGCCCCGGCACCAAGGATGCCAGCCCCGGCCGATATCGATGCGATGCCCGCCGATGTCCGACATGCGGTGCTGAAGCTGGCCGCCGGCGTCCCCGACACGGACGCGCGGGTCGTACCGACCCTCTACCGCCACCTCGCCCTCTGGCCGCCGCTGCTGCTTGCTGTCTCCGAGCCGCTGCAACACGAGATGGACGAAGGCACCGTCCATGCCGCGACGGAACGGCTGCGCCGGAACCTGGATCCGCTGGTGGGCAACGTGACCGAGCGCGCGACGCGACGCATGGCCCGCCCGGCGCCGGTCGCCGATCCGGACAAGCTCGTGGCGACCCTCGACGTCTTCCACGTCGTCATCCCGCAGTTGATCGTCGTCGGCCGCGCCATCAATGTTGCGCTGCCTAGCTAGAGAACGTTCCACCGGGCTAGGCCGTCCAGGATGGTATCGATCACAATCGACATTCCCAGCCGTCCCGCCTCTAATTCGTGCGATAGAGTGTGCAGTTGAAAATGTGGGCGTAGCCCGGAAGTGTGGCGCGCCAACGCATCCGGTTCCTATCAACGACGGTGATCACCGTTTTCGCCGACTGCCCGAACGCACCGGTTGATACATAGCGGTTTGCCGCCGGCTCGAAGACGAATTCGGTCTTGCCCGCCCAGAACGCAGGTTGTGTGGTCGCCGACCATAGTTGGAAATGCACCTTTCCCGGTCCACCCGGCTGGAACCGCACCGTGTCGGAATTATTGCCGCAATCCTTTCGCCAGCGCCCCAGAACGCCGGCGACCCGTTGTTCGTTGCGCCGACGTGCCTCGGCGGCCTTGCGTTGCGCCTTGGCCGCCTTCCGCTGCGCCGCCTGCTGGCGTTTGCGGGCCTCGGCCGCGGGGTCGGTCTTGGGCGCCTTGGGCCGCACCGCCTGCTCCATCCGGTATTCGATCTGATAGATCAGCTTGCGCACCCGGCCGGCGTCGGCGGCGTCCGGATTGGCGGCGATGTAGACGCGCAAGTTGCGTATGGCGTCGACGAAAAGACCGGCCTTATCCTGGACGATCCCAAGGTTGTAGAATGCCTCCGAGCGCCAAGGCGCCGCGTTCACGGCGGCCCGGAACTCTTGGGCGGCGCTCTTGAAGGCGCCGGCGTCCGAGGCGCCAGCAACCGCGGCCTCGCCGCGCGCCATGCGGCGGTGGAACTCCTCCGGAACCGGGGTGCCCTGGAGATCGCGCATCAAGCCGCCCATCCTTTTGATAATACCCGGCCAGGCATCCGACGGGTTCGCTCCCAGCAACGCCAATTCCTGGCGCAGCGCCGCCTCGTCGGCCTTGGCGGGCGCCACCGCGATGATGATCGCGAAGGCGACGAAGCCAATCGGTCCTGCTCGTAATATCCACATTTGATATCTCCTTCTCCGGAAACCAAACGTTTACCGGCTGACGTCGCAGATATAGCCGTTGGCGTCGTAGCGCAGCCGGTTAGCGCCGGCGATGGTCAGGATCAGGTTTCGACCCGCATTGGCGAATTGGCGAGTACGCGCGTCGTAGCGAAGTTTACTCGTCGCCCCCCAATGGGCTGGCTGCGCCCGGCCGTTCCACATCTCGAAGGTTACCTGATTTGCACCCGCGGGACGCAAGCGCATCGGCGTGGGCCGGCTGCCGCAAAACATCTGCCAACGACCGAGAACGGAGGCGACCGTTTGCTCATTCCTTCGTCGTTCCTCGGCGGCCTTGCGATCCGCCTCCTGCTGGCGTTTGCGGGCTTCGGCCGCGGGGTCGGTCTTGGGCGTCGGCGGTCTCGCGGCCTGCTCCTTGCGGTACTCGATCTCGTAGACAAGGTCGCGCACCTGGGCGGCATCCTCGGCATCCGGCACGGCAGCCAGATAAATCCTGAGGTTGCGCATGGCCGCGTCGTAAACGCCGGCTTTGTCCTGGACGATGCCGAGGTTGTAGAAGGCGTCGGGCCGCCACGGAGCCGCCCTGGTCGCTTGGCGGAACTCATCCGCGGCGCGCTTGAAACCGGTGGCGTCGCCGGCCGACTTCACGGCCGCTCGGCCACGCGCCATGCGGCGGTGAAACTCCTCCGGTAGCGGAGCGCCGTGAAGTTGGCGCATCAGTCCGCCGATCCGCTTCAGAATGCCCGGCCAGCCACTCGGTTGTGACGCCGCCAATTTCTTCAATTCCTGGCGCAGCCCCGCTTCGTCGGCGCGAACAGGATGCGCGCACAACAACACCAACGCCAGCGCTACAAGGATGGCGACGGTTTTCTGCATCGTTTGATCCCTCCTATAGCCGCCGGCCCGGCGACCTCCCCCGTGGAGACCTACTGACCCCGTGCCTTTCCGAGCAATTGCGCGACCTTCGATTTGGCCAGGCGTCCGAAGAATGGATTGCGTTTCGCGGTGTCGCGGAGCGCCCGGATCGCGTCTGCGGTACTGCGATGGCGCTGCTTGTCCGCGTTCGCGATCAATTGCCGGGTCGCCTTGTTCCAGAATTCGTGTTCGATTTCCGTCACCGCGCGCTCGGCCCGGCTGCCGGGCGGCAATAGGCCGGCGCGGCCCTCGTGCATCGTCGCCCGTCCCAGGGCGTGGGCCCGGCTGGCCAGCAGGAACGGCTTGACCGCGTCACCATGTTTGGCGAGATGGCGATCATAGAAAGTGCGATATTTCTCCGCCGCCCCGGCGTAGTCGCCCTCCGCCAGGCGGTCCCACCAGGCGTCCCTGAGTTTGCGGTCCTCATCGTCGTAGGGCTTGCTCTTGATCGCCAACGCAGCCGGCGGGCGCTCGGCATAGATCATGATGCCCTTCATGTATTGCAGCCTCAACAGGCTCTTGAGGTCCTTCGGATGGCGCCGGACCTTCTTTTCCAGCGCCGCCAATCGGTCCGCATAGGCGCTGTCGTCCGTGCCGAGGTTCGAGTGCTCGTCGATAATCGGGCACTGCTTCGGCTGGCGCTTGCAAGTTGGGCTCTCCTCGGCCATGCCGGCGGCGTAGGCGAAGGTCTGGACCAGTTCATGGTCAAAGGGGCTGTTCGCGAGCGAGCGCCCGAAGGCCGTCGCCGCGCTGTAGTAGTTGCCGTCGACCCAGAGCCGGGCACCGAACCGGAAGTACTCGTCCGAGGCCCGTTCGGCATTCAGCCAGCCCTGGCGAAAGCCCCTGAGGTATTCCAAAGCCTGCCGCGCGTCGGTGTCATTCGGATTCTTCTTGATCCAGTCGCCGAGGAACGTCAGTGCCTTGTTCCAACTCCCCCGGGCGGCCTGCAAGGCGTCGAGCAGTAGTTCGGTCTTGCGGTTGGCCGACTTCAATTCCTTCCGCGTGCCGTTTTGCACCTTGTTCGGATCGGTAACAACCGGGGCGGAGTACTTGGTTCCCTTCGAGAACCGCGAGTTCCGAGACACCGTCCGGGGCCCGGAATCTTTCAGACCGAGGGCGGCGGCCGGGTTGCCCTTGATACCGAACGTCGGCGTGCCGGTCTTTGGCACCAGACTGCCACCCGGCATCTTCAGGCCGCCCTGTCCCCCGCTTACGCCCTTCAAGAGGGCTTCGGCATTCGCCCTGGCCTTTTTGAACGCCTTCTTCTCGCGGGCCCGTCGTTGAGCGTTCTTATCGTCAATGCCTGCCGCATCCAATTCCCGCTGGCGCTCGCGCGCGTGCCGGGCCTCGATTTCCTGGCGATAGCGGTCAGCCGTTCCATCATCCCCAGGCGCCGAAACCGGTGGCGCGCGACGCCGTTTTATCGGCACCCCGCCGCCGCCGGACGTCATGCCGTGCTTGGGGTCGCGACAGCCGACGCCGGCCGAATAATCGACCCGCCCTTCCATGCATCCGCACCAATCGGCATAGCCGCCGCGATTCGACCGCGGGTCGGGGGGTGAACCGCAGTGCCCGGCTCGAGCCGGCTCGGCCGGCGCCATCGCCAGAACCGCTGTGAAAATCAGGACGCCGAAAGCCGAGCGCCACCAAACAGCGACGCGGCTACTCCGTTGGGCTCGAAATTGCATCCCGTGCATCCCATTCATGGACGAGGGCCGGATGCCATCGGTGGCGGCAGGATACCACAGGATACGGCCCAACGCACAGACGCCAGAGCCGACAAACCAGGGTCCCGATCTGACACCGGGCGCGATTTGAGCTATCCTGGGCAGCGAATCATCCAGCGACGGAGGACGCCCCAGTGCCAAAGAACAAGCGCCCCAATCGAAAGCCAGGTGCCCGCAAGGCCAGGAAAAAGGCGGCAGAGGATGCCGCTCAAGACGCCAATGCGAACAATTCCGGTGCCATTCCCAACGCCAAGGGCGCGCGCTCGGTGGCGAAATCCTACGGCACGCCCAATTCCCGTCGGTCGCCCATCAGCCCATCGGTGACCCGCGGCTCGGCCCGCGGCGGTTAATCATCAATAGCCTTCGTCGAGCAGTGGGAAGGAACTGAAGGCCCAAGGCTCCACTACCGCGGGAGCCGGGTGCAGGTAGGACGCGTCGAGTTGGTCGAGACGCGTCACGCCCACCAGCGCCATCGCCGTCCGCACCTCGATTTCCAGCAATTCCAGCATGCGCACCAGGCCGGCCTGGCCGGCGGCGGCCAATGCCAGGCCCTGCATGCGTCCCATGCCGACGGCGTCGGCGCCCAAGGCGATGGCCTTGACGATGTCGGTGCCGCGCTGAATGCCGCCGTCGACCACCACCTTGGCCTTGCCTTGGCAGACCTCGGCGATTTCCGGCAACGTGTCGAACGCCCCCCGGCCATGGTCCAACTGCCGGCCGCCGTGGTTGGAGACGTAGACCACGTCGACGCCCTGCTCGACGGCGATGGCCGCGTCCTCGGCCGTCGCGATGCCCTTCAAGATGACCGGAATGTCGAACTTGTCCTGCAGACGCTTGACCTCGTCCCAGGTGAACCTGGCCTGGTAATCCTCGCCCTGCGCCACGGTGCGCCGCGCCGTCGAGAGATAGCGCTTGGCGATGTCGCGCTCGCGCCGGGAATAGTGGTCGAGATCGACGGTGTAGCAGAAGGCCAGGTAGCCTTGGTCGATGGCGCGCGAGACGTGATCGTCGACCCAGTTCCGGTCGCCGCGCACGTAAAGCTGGAAGATGCGCGCCGCGTCGGGCGCGGCTTCGGCGGTCTTCTCCAGCCCTGGCTTGGTCACGGAGGAGACCATGTGGGCACAGCCGAATTCGCCGGCGGCGCTCGATGCCGCGGCGCCGCCCGCCGGATCGAAATCCTGCAGCGAACCGATAGGCGCCAGGATCACCGGCAGCCTGAGGTCGCGGCCGAGGAATTCCGAATGCGTGTTCAGGTCCGAGACGTCGCGCAGCACCCGCGGCCGGAAACCTAGACTGTCGATGGCGAGGCGGTTGCGTTTCTGGGTGGTCTCGGTCTCGGCGCCGCCGGCGAGATAATCCCACTCGTTGGGGCCCAGCTTATCCTTCGCCGCCTTATAGAATTCGTGCAGGCACTGGAAGCGCTCAGCAATGTCGTCGGCCTCGGTCGGCCCGGTGGTTCCGATATCATTCATGGTCGTTTTCTCTTTGCTCAGCCGTGGACCGGTTGTTCGAGCACGATGACGCCGTCGGCGTCGGCGTAGACGTACTCGCCGGGATTGATGACGATGTTGCCGAAATTGAGGGGCACGCCCTCCAATCCGATGCCGTCCCGGCGCGGCCGCATGGGCGTCGTGCCGATGGCCTTGACGCCCAGGTCCAGGTCCTCGAACTCGTGCTGGTCGCGGATGCAACCGTTGAAGATCAGGCCTTCCCAACCGTATTGCGCCGCCTCGGCGGCGATGTTGCCACCGCACAGCGCGCGCCGGCGCGAGCCCCGGCCGTCGACCACCAGCACTTTGCCGAGACCACCGGCGGCCAAAATCTTGCGGATGCCCTTGTTGTCCTCGTAGGTGGCGAAGGTCACCACCTCGCCGTGGAAGTCATCGTGGCCGGCGTAGTCGTTGAAGGCGACCTCGCAAACCCGCGCTTCCGGATGTTCGTCGCAGATATCCGCGGTGCGAATGATGTCGTCCATGGCAGGGCGCCTCCTGTTACCGGCGCGAGATTAGGCGGTCTTCTTATGTCCGTCCATGCCCGCTATAACGCATCGCTACATGATCACCCATCCGAAGGGAGGACCAATCCGATGAGCAAGTTTGCCATCTTCGTCACCGTGAAAGTGAAGCCCGGCATGGGCGCTGAGTTCAAAGAGATCATTCTGGAGAATGCCACCGCCGCTGTGCGTGACGAGCCGGACTGCCACATGTTCCGGGTCATGAATACGGAAGGCGATCCGGACACCTTCCACTTCTTCGAGGTCTACACCAACGCCGCCGCCCTCGACACCCACCGCGAACAGCCCCATTACATCAAGTTCCGCGACGCCACGGCGGACATGGTGGTCGACCGCAATATCCAGCCGCTCACAGTTCTGCAATAGGGCGCTCACGGTAGCCGGCGCCGAGGATAATGGCGCCGACCAGCAGCACCCCAGCCATGGTCAACCAGGCGGCGCCGTAGTTGCCCGCCTGATCGAGGGCGAACCCAAACAATGGCGGGCCGACCGTGCCACCGATGGAGAACGCGACGCCGTTGTAGCCGACCGCCGCGCCCGTCAGGTGCGGTGGCACGGCCTCGGCGGTAATCGCCAGCACGATGGCCACGTAGGCGGCGATGGTGCCGCCCATGGCGAAGGCCAACAGCAGAAGCAGCATCTGCGGCGTGCCCGGGCCGACCAGCGCAGCCAGACCATAGGCCACGACCGCGCCCAGGATCAGCGGCACCACCACCACTTTGCGGCGCCCCCGGAAGAAGGTGTCTGTGAGATAACTCCAGCCGACCCGGCCGGCCGCCCCCGTCGCCTGGGCGATGGCCACGGCCAAGCCGGCGAAGGGCTGGCTGGTGCCGCAGGCGTCGCGCAGGAATAGCGCCAGGTACGAAAACAGACTCGACTGGCCGCAATTGAAGCAGACGCAGGCGCCGCAGATGACGCCGAGCTGGCGGTCGCGGAAGACGGTCCTTAGATCGTGCAACATGCCGGCCAGGCCGGCCCCCGACCAGTTGGGCCGCTCGGCCAGTTTTAGCCAGGCGAGCCCGGTGCCGATCACGCCCAGAATGGCGGCGATCAGAATTCCGCGCCAATCGTACCACGTCGCCAACGCCCCGGCGCCAGCCCCCAGCAGGCCGCCCAGCGGCACGCCCAGCTGTTTCAACCCCATGGCGGTGGCCCGTCGGTCGACCGGGAACCAGAACAGCACCCCCTTGGCCGTCGCCGGATTGATCAGGGAATACCCCAGCCCAGCGACGAACATGGCAGCGACGGCGGCGGAAAAATCTTCGGACAGCGCAAACAGCCCGAACCCGGCGGCCAGGAACGCCATCGCCAACACCAGGGTGGAACCGATCCCCAGCCGGTCCGACAGCAACCCGGAGGGAATCGCCGCCACCGCCTGGGCGAAGAAAAAGGCGGAAAGGAAGAAACCGAACTCGGCGGCGGCGATGCCCAGGTCGTCACGGATCACCGGTGCCATCGCCATCACCGACATATATCCGGCGGTGCCGAACATATGCGCCGCCGACAGCATGGCGATGCGAAGGCCGAACAGCGGATGGGCGGCGGGTGTGGTCATAGAGTTATATACCGGGCCGCCGCTCGCGGAACCAGAACACCAGAATGAGCGTGCCGAGGGCCGTCAGTCCCGCCGTCAGCAACCAGCCGGCCGAAAAGCCGCCGAAGGCGTCCACGGCGGCGCCGAACAGCACCGGTCCCAACATCCCTCCGACGTGAAGCCCAACCATATTCAGTCCCATGGCCGAGCCGGCCAGGCGCGGGTCCACTGCTTCCACGGCGATGGCCTGCGTGGTCGGCGCGAACGACGCGATGGTGACGCCGAGGCCGAGGGTCAGCGCCAGTCCGATGCCGATGCCGACCGGCCCGGGCTCAACCAGCACCATCAGCGCTAACATCACGGCGGCTGAACCACAGATCCAGGCCTTCAGCACCTTGCGCCGGCCGACGTACCAGCGGTCGCCGACGACGCCCCAGCCGATGCGCGCGATGGCACTGGCGGCCTGAGCCAGGCCGATAGCGAGTGCAGCGAGCGGCTGGCTGGCCCGCGCCGCCTCTGTCAAGAACAGGGTCAGGAAACCGAAGAAGTTGGTCTGGCCGGCGTTCAGAAGTCCGCTCAGGAAAGCGAAGCGGCAGAAGTTGGCGTCACGCAAGACGGCGCGGATGTTGGCCAGCGGGTTCGGCCGTTCCGTCATCACCCGGTCACGGTCGGCCGCCAACAGGAAAAGGCAAAGCACCCCATTGATCGCGACCACGCCAGCGATGCCAAGCATGATGGTCTGCCAGTGCACAGTCTCGGCCAGCGCCCCGCTGCCGGCGGCGGCGATACCGCCCAAGGGCACGCCGACCTGCTTCAAACCCATGGCCGTGCCGCGCCTGTTTTCCGGGAACCAGTCGCGCACGCCCAGCGCGGTGGATGGGTTGGAGAGGGAGTAACTGAGTCCCATCAGGAACATGGCCCCCAGGCACTGCGCATATCCGGTCGCCAGGCCCATGGTCAGCGCCGCCAGCACCATCATGGCGTGGCAGATCAATAGCGTTCTGGCGACGCCCAAACGGTCGGTCATGGCCCCCGCCGGCAACGAGCCGCAGGCCTGGGCGCCATAGTAGGCCGAGACGAAAGTGCCGAAGGCGATGGCGCTGAGGCCAAGATCGCCCGTGATGACCGGCGCCATGGCCATCACTGAGACCACGTTCAGCGTGCCCACAACATGGGTCCCAATCAGCAGCGGCAGCCGTGTCTTCCAGGGATTATTGTCTGGCATCAAGCGTCCGGCGGCGATGCAACGATGGCGTCATAGCTGATGGACGGAATGTCACGGCCAACGTTCCGAAAGACATCGAGTGTGACGTCAAAAGTCTCGCGCGAAATCGCCACCTCGGGCACCCAGCAACCGAGGGTCTGGTAGAAGGCGATGCAACTCGCCAGCACCGCCTCGTCGATGTTGGGGAACCAGTCCTTCTCCGCCGCCGCCACCTCGGCCGCCGGCACGGCGTTGATCCAGGCCCGGGTCTTGCGGTAGGCGCGCATGAAGGCGGGGGCCATGTCACCGGCCAGCCACTCGGGCGTGGCGGCCAGGGATGAAAACGCGCACGGCCCCATGGCCTGGCCGACGGATGCCACCACGTGACCGATGCCGTCGTGCTGCAATTGCTGCGGGGCTGGTCCCTGCTGGTGGATGTAGTCGCCCTCGCCCGACCGGAACAGTGCATCCATGTCCGGGCCCTTGCCGGCGTCGATGGCATCGATGGCGCCGTAGTCCAGGCCTTGGCACTTACAGGCGTACTTGAACATGGCCAGGGGCTGGGCGCCGTGGGTGACGATGACTGTCTTGCCAGCCAGGCCCGCCCACGAGAAATCGGGCTCGGCCGCGCGGCCGGTCAGGAAGAAGCCGTCCATGGCGTTGATTTGCGCGAAGTGCAGGGCCGGCGGCGTCTCGCCTTTCTCAATGGGTCCAAAGCCCTGCGCGGGTGCCGACTGCGCCACGTGGGCCGAGCCGTCGACCAGCGCGTCGATGCCGCTCTCGCCCTCCTCGCAGATGGAGATATCGGGCTCCAGCCCTTCGTCCTTCAGGAAGCCGCCGGCGGCGGTCGCCAGCAGCGGCGTGTAGAAGGCCGAGAAGCGCGTGAACTTGATGCCGATGCGAGCCATCCGGAAAACTCCCCCTAGATAAGTGACTTGCCGTCCATGCCGTCGGCATCGCGGCCGAGATACTGAAGCACCGTCGGCGCGATATCCATCACCGATGATGGCGCTTCGGACTCCGACCCGGCGGCGATGCCGGGCCCACGCATGATCAGGAACGGGCTTTGTTCGTTCGGCCCCAGCCCGCCGTGCTGCGCGAAGCCGGACACGATCTTGCTGGAGAACGGCGACGCGAAGGCGACGGCCGTTCCCGGAATGCCGAAGGCGCTCGGCGACGCGTCCTGCCGACCGGTAACGGCGATGGCGAGCGTGCCGTCCGTGCGATGGCCGACGTCCGACAAGCCGTTGCCATGGAAGACACGCGCGATACGCGGGTCCGCCTCCAGCATGGCCACGATATCCGGAACCCGGCCGCGCGCCTCCTCGGCGACGAAAAGCGACACGCCCAGGACATTGGAGGCGACGACAACCTCGTTGGAATCCGGTGTCTCCTTGAGACCGGCATCGACCAACATGGCCTCCAGGTCGACGACCTGGCCGATGGTCTCGTGGCCGTGGTCGGACCCGATCAGCAGCAGCGCATCTGGATCATCGGCAAGAGCATCGGCGACGCGGCCGGCGTTGGCGTCGGCCGCTGCCAGGACTTCCAGGTGCTGGGGTGAACCCAGGGGCGAGGCGTGCTGGGTGTGGTCGGGCTCGCAAACCCAGAGCACCGCCAGCGGCGGTCGCTCACCCAGAAGAACGTCGTCGATGAAGCGCGTCGTCATCTCGGTATCGCCAGCGATATCATGGCTGACGCCCAGTGCGTCGACCGCGGTCCCACCCGGGTCATGACCGAGGGTGCGATGGCGCAAGCGGCCAAACTCGTCTGGGTCCTGGAACAGGGCCGCCCCCGGCGAGACGTTGGAATAGATGACCGCACCGCCGTGTGGGGACAGGCGCTCGGCAAGCGTCGGCGCGCGGAGCGTCTGGCCGGTGGCCTGGCGCAGACGGTCGCGGAAGTCGGGCGGGCCGGCGCTGAGTGCCACCAACCCATCCCCTTCATCCAGGGCGACGCAGTTGCCTTCCAGGCCATGCCGGCCGGGCGCACATCCGGTGGCGATGGACGCCGACGCGGTGCGCGTGGTCGACGGATAGACGCTGCGGTGGTTGCGCTGCATGCGGCCCTGGTCGGCCAGACGCACCAGATTGGGCGTCCACCTGGGCGTCACCATGTCGGCGCGCAGGCCATCCATGATCATCAACACGGCTCGTTTCATGACATCACCACCAGGGCGTCGACGGCGACGACCCCCTGCCCTTCCGGTTTGACGATTAACGGATTGATTTCGGCTTCGGTCACGCTCTCGGCAGCGGCGAGTCGGGAAAGCCGGACCAATGCTTCGGCGAGGGCATCGAGATCGCCGGGCGGCAAACCGCGATAACCCCTGAGAGGTGCCAGGCCCTTGACCTCGCCGATCATGTCCCTGGCCGTCGCCACATCGATGGGCGCCAGCCTCAGCGCGCGGTCCTCGTAGACCTCGGCCAGCACGCCGCCCATGGCCAGCAGCACCAGGGGCCCGAATTGCGCATCGCGGCGGTATCCGATCAGCACCTCGCCCAGGCCCGTCTGCATCTCTTGCACCAGCAGGCCGTCGATGCGGGCATCCGGATGGCGCCCGGCGACGGTGGTCAGGATGTCGCCGCCGGCCGTCGCCAGTTCGGCCGCGTCGGCAATGCCGAGCCGCACGCCGCCGGCCTCGGTCTTGTGCGGGATATCCGGCGACAGCACCTTGAGGGCCAGGGGAAAGGCGAGGTCCGAGGGCGCGCCGGCGGCGGCGAGGACACGGTGCGCGACGACCGGAATTCCCAGGTCCGCCATGAGGCTGAGCGAAGCATCCTCGGCGAGCGTTCCGTCACCGGCTATGTCGAGCACGGGCACTTTTGGTGGCTCAATCGGCTCCTGGCGATGCAACGCGGCGCGCAGGCCGTCGGCGCAGGCCTCCGGCGTGCGGAAGGCGGCGACGCCGGCCTCGGCCAGAAACCGGAGCGAGGCATCGGCCTGCGGGTTGATGAAGGCGGCGATGGGTTTGGCGGCGCCGGCGGCCTCGACGATGGGAGCGACGGCGATCTCGGGATGGAATTGCCCGGACGAGCCGACGACGCACACGACGGCGTCACAATCGTCGCTGGCCAACAACAGGTCGAGGACCCGGCCGTAGATGCCGTCGCGGGTGCCGGCCATGGTCAGGTCGACCAGCGGGGCATCGCCCAGATGCACGCCGACCTCGGCCATCAGCGACCTCACCTCCGGCGGCGCCGGGACCAGATCGAGCCCGGTCGCGCCCAGGCGGTCGACGACGGTCGCGGCACCACCGCCGGTCGTCGTCACCACGGCGACCCGGCGGCCCTCGGCCACGCGAGGGCGCATCAGGGGCGGCGCCTCCAACAGGGCCTCCAGCACGTCGACCCGGACAATTCCATTGGCGCGGAAGAAAGCGTCGGCGGCCGCGTCCTCGCCGGCCAGGGCGCCGGAATGGGAAACCGCGATGCGCTGGCCTTCCGACGACCGGCCGAGCTTGTAGGCCAGCACCGGCTTGCCGGCGGCGAAGGCGCGGCGGGCGGCGGCGCCGATGGCGGCACCGTCGCGCACACTTTCCAGGAACAGCAGGATGGCGTCGGTCGCCGCGTCCTCGACCAGCAGATCGATGACCTCGCCGACACCCAGGTCGGCCTCGTTGCCGATGGAAACCATGCGCGAGAAACCGATACCGCGGGGTGCGCCTCGCGACAGCATCGCCCCCAGCATGGAGCCGGATTGAGAGATCACGGCGAGGCGCCCGGCCGGCAGGTCCGTCGACTCGAGGACGGCATTCACCGACAGCATCAGGTTGGAGGCTGGGCAGATGACACCCATGCTGTTGGGCCCGATCAGGCGAAGGCCGCCGGCCCGCGCCGCCGCCACCATATCCTCTTGGCTTTTGCGGCCGGCCGCGCCGGTCTCGGCAAAGCCGTCACTGTAGATGGTGGCGACCGAGACACCTGCGGCGACGCAATCCGCCACGGCGGCGGGCACGGCGGCGGCCGGCACCATGATGAAGGCGTGCTCGACCCTATCCGGCGCGGCCTGCAGGCTGGCATGGCAGGCCACGCCCTGGACCTCGTCGCGGTTCGGGTTGATCGGCAGCACCCGGCCGGCATAGCCATGGCTGGCCAAGAACCGTTGCGGGCGGCCGGTATTCTTGTTCGGGTCGGCGGACGCCCCGACGAGGGCGACGCTTTCGGGCGCGAACAGCGCTTTGGCGAGTGTTGTGCGATTCACGGTCGTAATGGGGTCATAATGATCATCCCGTATTTCCGCCGCCGATGTTAAGTGGCAAGATAGGATCACGCCAGATCATGCGAGATCGGGCCATCAGCGGGTTTTTTCCAGACTTGCGGAAAATTGATCGACGTCAAGGCCGCATCCGTTGCCGATCGCCAGAATGGCGCCATGTTGACCAAGATTATCGACCGGAGCCCACGTACCATGGACTACCAAGCCGTTTTCGCCGAGGCCGTTGCCGAGGTGACCCGCGAGGGTCGCTACCGGGTGTTCGCCGACCTGGAACGCCAGGCCGGCAACTTCCCGCACGCCATCAACCGCCGTGACGGCGCCGAGCATCCGGTGGTCATCTGGTGCTCCAATGATTACCTGGGCATGGGCCAGCATCCGGGATCGATCCGGGCGGCACAGGACGCCGCGGCTCAGTATGGCGCCGGCTCCGGCGGCACCCGCAACATCTCCGGCACCACGCATCTGCATGTGATGCTGGAAAAGGAACTGGCCGACCTGCACGGCAAGCAGGCGGCGCTGATGTTCACCTCGGGCTACGTTTCCAACGACGCGGCTATTTCAACCATTGCCGGGCTGCTGCCGGACTGCGTCATCCTGTCTGACGCCTGGAACCACGCCTCGATGATCGCCGGCGTGCGCAACAGCCGCTGCGACAAGCGCATCTTCGCCCATAACGACCTGGCCGACCTGGAACGCCAGTTGGCAAGCCTACCGCGCGAGCGGGCCAAGCTGATCGTCTTCGAATCGGTCTATTCCATGGACGGGGATGTTTCTCCCATCGCCGGCATCTGCGACCTGGCTGAAAAGTACGGCGCCATGACCTATCTGGACGAAGTGCACGCGGTGGGGCTCTACGGTACCGGTGGCGGCGGTATTTCGGAACGCGACGGTGTCGCCCACCGGGTCGACGTCATCGAAGGCACGCTGGCCAAGGCCTTCGGCACCATGGGCGGCTACATCGCCGCCTCGACGGCGCTGGTCGACGCGGTCCGGTCGACGGCGTCGGGTTTCATCTTCACCACCACGGTGGCCCCATCGGTAGTGGCCGCAGCGCTGGCCAGCGTCAAACACGTGCGTGCCCACGACGAGCTCCGCCAACAGCACCAGGAGCGCGCGGCGCGTCTCAAATCCTTGGTGGCGGAGGCCGGCCTGCCGCTGATGCCATCCGACACCCACATCGTGCCGGTACTGGTTGGCGATCCGGTGATGTGCAAACAGGCGACCGACCTGTTGCTGGAGCAGCACGGCATCTACATCCAGCCGATCAACTACCCGACCGTGCCGAAGGGCACCGAGCGGCTCCGCATCACGCCGACTCCGCTGCACGACGACGCCCTGATGGACGCGCTGGTTATTGCGCTGAAGGATGTTTGGGCGAGGTTGGAACTGAAGGCCGCGGCCTAGCCCTTCCGATTATTCGGAATTGGCGACGGCCTTGGCCAGTTCAAAGACGCGATTGCGCACCCGGTCGTCCGTGATCTTGTAATAGGACTTGATCAGGTTGCGGGTCTCTTCCTGCATCATGGCGTCGCCGGAAAGCGGGGCTTGGGCGCCATCACTCATACCCGGCGCCAAATCGGCCTCGGTCACCGCCTCGTCGACACCTTCGAAGAAGAACGACACCGGCACATCTAGGATGCCCGCGAACTGATAGAGACGGCTGGAACCGATACGGTTGGCGCCGCGCTCGTACTTCTGAATCTGCTGGAACGTCAGGCCGACGGCCAACCCCAGCTTGGTCTGGCTCATCCCCAGGAAGGCACGCCTGGCGCGAACACGGCCACCAACGTGAATATCGACAGGATGTGGCACGCCTACCTTGCGGCGTCGTTTCCTCATTGAATAAATCCTTTCGTGCCCCCGACGGCATCGCGCCAACCAACCCCCGTTCGTCCGCGCAACCCGTGGAATATCTAGTGTCATACAATAGTGAACTATCTGACCTTAGCCTGACAAGCGAAGACTCCGACTATCGCCCCTGAAAATACCTCATGCCCGCCACGCGTACTTCGCATGGCCGGTTGGAACGGTTAGGCTACTCGAAACCGCTTCAAACCGCCGCCGGAGACGATGACCATGCGCTGGAAATTCGACACCCTATCCCTGGAAATGGAGGGGCCTCACATCCTCCAAGCCACCCTCGATCGGCCAGAACGAGCCAATGCCTTCAACACCCAATTGGCCGACGAGTTGCGGCAATTGTGGACCGACCTCTACCAATCGTCGGAGGACATTCGCGCTGTCGTCCTGACCGGAGCGGGCGAGCGGGCGTTCTGTGCCGGCGCCGATCTGAAGGAGCGCGATGGCATGAGCGTCGACGACTGGAAGCGCCAGCACGCGCTGATCGAACAGATGGTGCGTGGCATGCTGGCGTGTCCCGTGCCCATCATCGCCGCGATCAACGGCGCCGCCTTCGCCGGCGGGCTGGAACTGGTGCTAGCGGCCGATTTTGCCTACGCCGTGCCGGCCGCGCGATTCGCGTTCACGGAGGTGGCGATCGGACTGATGCCGGGGGCCGGCGGCACCCAGACCTTGCCGCGCGCCGTCGGTGTCAGGCGGGCCAAGGAAATCATCCTCGCCGCGCGGCCGTTTGACGCCGAGGAAGCACTGGCCTGGGGCGTCGTCAATCGCCTGGTCGGAGCCCCGGAATTGATGACCACGGCGCTGGACACGGCGCGCGCCATCGCGGGCAATGCGCCGCTTGCCGTGCGCCAGGCCAAGCGCGCCCTCGATGTCGCCACGCAGACCGACCTGGGAACCGGGTACGAATTCGAAATCGGTGTCTACAACCAACTTATCCCGACCGAGGACCGCCTCGAGGGCATCCGCGCCTTCAACGAGAAGCGCAAGCCGGTGTTCCACGGACGATGAAATGCCCGAGAGGCGATTGGGCCTCGATTTCACTGCCCGGCCATGGGATACCGGGCGCCATGATACCTTTCGATCACTGGCGTCCGCGATGACCGTTCGGCCCGTTATCCTGTCAGGCGGTGCCGGCACGCGCTTATGGCCGCTGTCCCGGCGGCTCCATCCGAAGCAGTTGCTGCCGCTCGCATCGGCACGGCCGATGATTGCCGAAACAGCGCTGCGCCTTGCCGGCGACGGTTTCGCGTCGCCCATCGTCGTCTGCAACCAGGAACATCGCTTCATCATCGCCGAGCAACTGCGCGAGGCCGGGGTTACGGACGCACGCATCGTACTCGAGCCGCTAGGCCGCAATACCGCTCCGGCGGCGGCTCTGGGTGCGCTACTGGCCCTTGACGACGACGCCGAGGTGCTGACCCTGGTCGTTCCGTCCGACCACTTGATCGGCGCGCCGCAACGATTTCTGGAAGCCGTCAAGACAGCCACGGCGGCAGCCGAATCTGGTCATTTAGTCACCTTTGGCATCGAACCGGACCGGCCCGAAACCGGTTACGGCTATATCGCCGCTGGCAACGCCTTGGACGGGGCCCGCGGCTGCCACGCGGTCGCCCGGTTCATCGAAAAACCGGATCAAGCAATGGCCGAGCGCCTGCTCGCCGGAGGAGGCGTGTTGTGGAACAGCGGTATGTTCTTGTTCCGCGCCCAGACCTTCATCGATACCCTGGCCGCGCTGGCGCCGGAAATATTATCGGCCGCGCGCGAGGCCATTGCCGGCGGCGCCATGGATTTGGATTTTTTTCGCCCGGATGGTGATGCCTTCGCCGCCAGCCCGGCCGACTCCATCGACTATGCGGTGATGGAAAAGACCGATCATGCCGCCGTCGTGCCCGTTGACATGGACTGGAGCGACATCGGCTCCTGGGCGTCCTTGTGGCGCCACGGCGACGCCGACGACGACGGCAATGTGAGTGTGGGCGAGGTGGTCGCCGAGGCAACCGCCGGCAGCTACCTGCGCAGCGAGGGCCCGCTGATTGCCGTCCATGGCGTGAGAGACTTGGTTGTGGTAGCGACGCCGGACGCAGTTTTGGTGGTGCCACGCACCGAGGCCGAGGCCGTGAAAGGCCTGGTCGAACGCATGGCCGCCGACGGGCACGACGAGCACGAGTTTCACCCGCGCGTTCATCGCCCCTGGGGCTGGTACCAGAGCGTCGATGCCGGCGCGGGTTTCCAGGTCAAGCGTCTCTACGTCAAACCCGGGGCACGGCTGTCGCTGCAATCCCACAAACACCGGGCCGAACACTGGGTCGTCGTTGCCGGCACGGCGCGGGTGACGCGAGATGAGGACGTCCTGACCTTGACAACGAATCAGTCGACTTATATCCCGGCCGGCGTCCGCCACCGGCTGGAGAACGCGGACGCGGCGCCACTGTATGTCGTCGAAGTGCAAACCGGCGATTACCTCGGCGAGGACGACATCGTCCGGTTCGATGACGACTTCGCCCGCGATTGATTGGCTGAAGGGAGCCCCATGGACACGGCCATCATGGTCGAGATCGCCCCCGGCGAACTGCTCGACAAGATCACCATCCTGGAATTGAAACTGGAACGCATCGCCGATGAGGCCAAGCTGGCCAACGTGCGTATCGAACACCAGACGCTGAGCGATACGCGCGCCCAATCGCTGCCGGCCTCGGACGAATTGGACGCCCTCGTGGCCGACCTCAAGGCGGTTAACGGCCGGCTTTGGGAGATCGAGGACGATATTCGCGATTGCGAGCGCAACAAGGACTTCAGCAACACCTTCATCGAACTGGCGCGGGCCGTCTACATCAACAACGACGAACGCGCGCAGTTGAAGCGCGCCATCAATGAACTACTCGGCTCGCGCCTGGTGGAGGAAAAGTCCTACGCGGCCTATTGATGGCGAGCCTGCTGCCCCTCGTCGATTCCATCATCGGTCATCTTCGCCGACGACGCCCGCGACCGAAGAAGCCTTCCGGCGTGCTGTTGATATCCGCCGGCGGGCTTGGCGACACGGTCCTGTTCACCGTGGTGCTTCCCCGGCTTTTGCGGCTGGCGCAACCCGACGAAGACATCACCATTCTCCTGCGCGCCGATGCCGCCAAGATGTCATTCCTGTTTCCGCCCGAGATCACTGTTGAAGCCATTGACTTCGGCCGCCTGCTCAAGGACTTCGGTTATCGTCACCGAGCCCAAACAGCGCTCCACGATCGCGGCTATCGTTTGGTCGTGGCGACGGATCATCTCAGGCATCCCTGGCTCGACGAGGCGCTGGCCTTCGCCGCGGATGCACCCGAGACCGTGGCCATGGTGGCCCGCCACTGGCCGAAACACGAGCGCCGTCTGACGGCCAACGAGCGCCGTTTCGATCGCCTGTTCGAAAGCGGCCCGAACCTTACGGACAAGGTCATGCGTTTGGGTCGGTTTGCCGACTGGCTGCTCGGCGAGGAAACGCCGCCGCAGCATGTTGTGTTGCCGGACAACGTGTTGCCGACTGCGGCGAAACTCGATCTGCCCACCGTCTTCGTGCAACCATTCTCGGCAGTGCGTGAAAAACAAAGCCCGGTCGAACTCTACCGGCGCATCTTCGCGGCCCTGCCAGCGGAATGGCGTATCGTCATCACCGGCGCGCCGGACGACCTGGAACGGAACGCCGACTTCCAGGCACTGCTGGATCCGCCTCGCGTCAGCTTTGACGACTCTACGTTCGCGGAACTGTTGCCTCGACTGCTGTCGGCCCGATTTGTGGTCTCGGTCGATACGGCACTCATGCACCTTTCCGCTGCCGCCGGTGTGCCCACGCTCTGCCTGGCCAGCGCCGCCTACGTCGGCGAGATCGTGCCCTACGACGACGCCGTTCGCCCGGCCAACGCTCATGCCGTCCACACACCGATGCCCTGCCAAGGCTGCCTGGGCCATTGTTCCCTGCCGACCGAGAACGGCATGTTCCCCTGCGTCGCTCGCCTGGATGCCGATCGCATCCTGGCCGAGGTCGGGCGATTGGTCGCCGCCTAGTGGTGGCTTACCCGCATTTGGTCTAGGATGGCGGGGAGATGCGATTCGCGCGTCGGGGTGCGGGATTCAGGGACGGTCATGCGGCGAAGTATGCGTTTTCACCAGATGCGGTTCTTGCCGGCTCTTGCCATTTTTTCGCTGTCCATCGCGGCCTGTGAACCCATGTCGCAGTTGGCGACCTCGACCGCGCGCATGGCCCCCAGCAAGGAAGGGGCCGGACGCACGGCCCAACCCGGCGAAACCTTCCCCTCCTTTCCGGACATCCCCGTCGCCGCCGGCTCGGAAATGAACGTCGACAAGACGGTGGTGCTGGGCGGCGAAGAGTGGTTCGGGCAGCTCAGTATCAACGCGTCGCACAATGCTCACGTGATGTTCGAGTTCTACCGCGACCAGTTGCCCAAGTACGGCTGGACGGAGATATCCGCCGTGCGTGCTCCGACCAGTGTGCTGACCTATGATCGCGGGGTGCGGGTGCTGGCGCTGCAGATTACGGGCAAGAAAGTCTCAGGCTCGGAACTGACGCTGAGCGTCGCTCCCCGGGGCGGCGGCGGCGGCAAGGTCCTGAAGCCACCATCCTCGGCTCCGGTAGCACAGCCGCCCGTCGCCCAACCCGCCGCCCCTGGCGATCCGCTGGCACAGCCGGTCCAACCACTACCGCCGCTCACCAAGACCAATTAACCAGGAAGGATTTTTTGACATGCGCGATGTCGTCATCGTCGACGGTGTCCGGAGTGCTATCGGCAAGTACGGTGGCGGCCTCTCCAAGGTTCGCCCCGACGACCTGTTGGCCGAGGTGCTCAAGGGCCTGGTCGAACGAACTGGACTGGACCCGGCGCTGATCGAAGACGTCTATGCTGGCTGCGGCAACCAGGCCGGCGAGGACAACCGCGACGTTGCCCGCATGTCAGCGTTGCTGGCCGGTTTTCCGAAGGAGGTTCCCGGCGTCACCGTCAATCGCAACTGTGCCTCGGCCCTGGAAGCCGTCAATCAGGCGGCCAAGGCGGTGTTGGCGGGCGAAGGCGACGTCTTCGTCGGCTCCGGCGTGGAGACCATGAGCCGCGCGCCGTGGGCCATGCCGAAGCCGGAACGCACGCCGAGCTTCGGCCATCCCCAGATGTGGGACACCACAGTTGGTTGGCGCTTCAACAACCCGAAGATGGACGCGCTCTACCCCATCATCAGCCTCGGCGAGACGGCCGAGAACATCGCCAAGGAAATGCAGATCACGCGAGAGGAGCAGGACGCCTTTGCCGTCGAAAGCCACCGCCGCGCCACGGCAGCCATGAACGACGGCCGCTTCGCCGAGGAAATTCACCCCATCCCCGTGCCCCAGCGCAAGGGCGATCCGATCATCATCGACACCGACGAGCACGTGCGCGCCAAGCCCGGGGACGGCGGCTTCGCACTGGCCACTTCCGAGTCCGACATGGCCAAGCTGCGGGCGTCATTCACCAAGGACGGAACGGTCACGGCCGGCAACTCGTCAGGCATCAATGACGGTGCCGCGGCGGTATTGATCATGGACGCGGCACGGGCAGAGAAAGAGGGCCTGAAGCCGAAGCTCCGATGGGTCGCCTCGGCCGTCGCCGGAGTCGATCCGGGTGTCATGGGCTATGGCCCGGTGCCGGCGACCGAGAAACTGCTGGCTCGCCAGGGTCTCTCCATCGACGACGTCGCCTTGGTGGAATTGAACGAGGCGTTCGCGGCGCAGACCATCGGCTGCATGCGACGCCTTGGCCTCGACCACGCCAAGACCAACGTCAATGGCGGCGCGATTGCCTTGGGTCACCCGACCGGCTGCTCGGGGGCGCGCATCATGGTCACCCTGATGCATGAGATGAAGCGTCGGGCCCCTGATGCCAAGCGGCCGTTCTACGGCGTCGCCACGCTCTGTGTCGGCGTCGGCATGGGTGTCTCCACCCTGGTCGAGTGGATCGGCGACAGATGACAGACAATCGACCCCTTTCCGGCATCCGCGTGGTCGGCCTCGAGCAGTACATGGCTGGTCCCTATTGCACCATGCTGCTGGCCGACGCAGGTGCTGAGGTGATCAAGATCGAACGCCCCGGCACCGGCGATCCGCGCCGCCTGATGCCGCCCTTCGCGGAGCAGGACGGCAACAAGAAGGCCGCCGGCTTCATGGGCTATAACCGCAACAAGAAAAGCCTGGCGCTGAACCTGCGCGACGAGCGCGGGCACGAGGTGTTCCGCCGGCTCTGCGGGTCCGCCGACGTGGTGCTGGAGAACCTCCGGCCCGGCTCCATGACCAAGCAGGGCCTCGGCCATCGCGAGATGCGCGAGATCAACCCGAAGCTGATCTGGGCCATCATCTCGGGCTTCGGTCGTCTCGACGGCTACCGCGGCCCCTACTCCGACCGGCCCGCCTTCGACATCGTCGCCGAGGCCATGAGCGGCATGATGAATTTGGTCGGTTTCGCCGACAAACCACCCAGTTGGACCATCTACGGCCTCGCCGACGTGTTTTCCGGCTGCATGACATCTTACGGCATCATGCAAGCGCTGTTCATGCGCGAGCGCACGGGCGAGGGCCAGCTGGTCGATTCGGCCATGTTCGACAACATGCTGGCGCTCAACGAACAGATGGTGACGCTCTACTCGGTGGCCGGGCAAATGGGCGAACGCGGGCGGCTATCCAACTATTATCCGCGCGGCGCCTTCCAGGCCGCCGACGGCTGGGTGGCGCTGCATTGCCCCGACAACATCCTCTGGCAGCGTCTCTGTGACGTCATGGGACGGCCGGAACTGAAGGATGACGCGCGTTCGGTAACGGCGCCCGACCGCTGCGCCAACACAGATTTCCTCGATCCCATCGTCAACGGCTATCTCGGCACCATGACGCGTGACGAGGCGGTGCAGACGCTAAACGACGGTGGTGTGCCCTGCGGGCCGGTGAACACGGCCGAGGACATCTTCGGCGATCCCCACGTGGCGGCGCGCGGCATGCTGATGGAAATCGACGATCCCGATGTCGGCGCCTACCGCTTCGCGCGGACCACGCCGCATCTCTCGGCCAACGCGGAGTTACCGAAGGTCGCGGCGCCCCGGCTCGGTCAGCACACGCGTGAGGTTCTCGAAGGGTCGCTGGGCTATGACGCCGACGAGGTTTCAGCGCTGGCGGCGGATGACGTCGTCCAGGTCGAAGACGCCTAGGGATTAGCCGGGGGGCTTGCTGGAGCCTAGCCGCCCATCATCGATGGTTCACAGAATTGCCGACGCTTCTTCAACGAGCGGCACAAGGCCTTGGCCTTGGTATTGTTCGCCAGTGGCCCAACCTTGAGACGATAATACGTCCCCTTCTTGCCCAGCTTGACCCGCGACACCTCGTGCTTCATGCCGCCGAGCAACTTGGCGTGGGCGCGCCTGATCTGCGCCCAGCCGCGCTCGGCCTGTTTCTGCGAGCGGTAGGACGCGATATGCACCGCCGGCGCCGGGCCACCCGCATGCTTCGCCATGGCGGCCTTGTCCTTGGCCATGGGCGCGGCGGCCATCGGTTTCGGCGTCGCCGGGCGCATGGCGGTCTCGATGGATTGGCGCTCGCGGGTGTATTCATTCTGCGTCACGTAACCGCTGGCCCGCAGCTGCTCCAGCCGGCGCACCATGTCGGCGGCTTCCATGATGCCGCCTGGCGTGGCCTTCGGGTTGTCGATGACCACCGGCGCGGAGGGCAGCAGCGCGTCCAGAATCATGGTCCGCTCCGCACCATGCTGGGCGACTGAGATGGCCCGCATCTCGAGCGCCCGGCCGATGGCCTGCAAGCGGCCGGAAATCTGGTCCGTCGACGGCACCGGCCGATCCAGGCCGGCCGCCGGCGGCGGCGCCGACAATGGCAGCAGGGCGCCCAGGTTGGCGCGGCGGCGGCGCGAGAACTCATCCTCGGTAACCAGTCCCTGATCCTTCAGCGCCTTCAGTGTTGTGAAGCGCGAGACAACGTTGGCGTCGGCGCCGGCGAAGCCGCCGACCCCCGCTGGCGCGGCCCCACCGGGCGGTGCCATGCGATTGGCGCCGGCACTGGAAACGGCGACGGAAGACGGCGACGGGGCACGGCCGAGCATGACATTGGACGACGGCGCCGCGGCGACCGGCGCCGACATGGCCTTCGGCGCGCCACCACCGGATTCCATCATCGACAGGTTGACCGTGGCGATCTCGACCGCCGATTTGGTCTGCAGCGAATTCCAGACAATAAACTGGTTCGAGTCGTCCGGCCGCAGCGCCAGGATCGCCTGGTAGAGCTGGCGGGCGCGCTCGGTCTGGCCGGTGTTCTGATACAGCATAGCCAGCGCCACCAGGGCGTGGACGTCCTTGTCGTTGGCGTCGAGGGCGCGTTTGAGATGATTTTCCGCCTCGGCGTAGTTGCCCTTGGCGATTTCGGCGATGCCCATCTCGGCGGCGTCGTTCTGCATCAGCGGGCTGACCGACCAGAAATCCGTCGACAGCATCTCGCCGTCGAGCACCGCGCAGCCGCCGATCAGCGAAATCGCCAGGGCGGCGGCGGCAAAACGGCCCAAAAGGCCGGGCCGGCGGCTCGGGTAAAGCTGTCTTGGCACGCGATCATGCTCCCGTATGTTGGGGCACACCCTCCGAACGACCGGAAGGCCTTGTGTCACCTACAAGTCATAGTACCGCAACTGGAGCCCGAACACCAAGGCTAGATTGGCATCAGCTCTTCTTCTTTTCTTTTTCTTTCTTCTTCTTATCTTCCTTCTTCTTCTGCTCGAGCTCGATGCAACCAAGCACGGAAGAGAATGGCAGCTTGGACATGGTCCCGCCGCCCGAACTGCGCGCCCCCGCCAGCACCAGTATTTCAGAGACCTTGGCCTTGCGGTCGCCGACAGCCTTGTTGATGACCTTCAAGAGCCGCTTGTCCTCGGCTTTCTGCTCCGGTGTGCGGCGCGCGTTCTTCACCGCTTTCTTCTTCTTCTTGCTATTGCCGCCGAAGAGGTAGGAACGCTCAAGAGGCTTGGTCCACCAGGCCTGCAGCAGGGCGTCGGAGATGCGCGGTCCGCGGCCGCAGACCTTGCCGACCTTGGAGTTGTCCTCGATGGTCAGCACTACCGTGACCGGCGTCTGCACCGGCCGCTTGGAGGACTTGCGCGGTTTCACTGGCGCCATGACGGATTTCATCTGCACGTGGGCGCGGCCCTTCTTGCGCCAGCCGAAGGTGCGCTTCTTCTGCAGTTCCTCGGTTTTCTTTTCCTTGGTCGCGGCGTCGGCTGTAGGTCCATCGACGCCGAGAACGGCGGCGACTCCAACGGCAGCGGCGACAAGAACGCCAATTGTACGGTTCATCATGCCTTTATCCTCCGGCTTACTGGCCCGAGCCCCGATACCGCCTTCCCCCGAAGACGATCATCCCACCACGGAAATGCGGCGATTTATTGACCACAGCGTGCCATGCCAGCGCCCCGCCTGGCAATGCCGGGAACCCCGTATATTGTGGAAAACAAACGCCCCTCATGCCGCCCCCGCCGCAGCCAGTTCCAATTCCATGAACAGCGTGCCCTCGATAGGTGTCTTGTAGTAGGGCGTGGTCTCCTGGAAGCCCATGGAGCGGTAAAGTCCCTGCGCCGCCGTCATGTCGGGCAACGTATCCAGGCAGAGGGCGCCGTAGCCCGCCGTCCGGGCTTCCGCCACCACGTGCTCGGCCAACCGCCGGCCAAGGCCCGTGCCCTGCCAGCCGGACCGGACATAGAGCCGCTTCATCTCCGCCACACCCGGCGCCAAGCCCCAGAAGCCGACACAGGCGGCGATGTCCGCCCCATCACGGGCCAGGAACAAACCGCCATCTGGCGGCGCGTACTTGCCCGGCAGCCCCGCCAGTTCGGCGTCGAAATCCTGGAAGCACAGGCAGGTGCCGATGCTGCCCTCGTATTCCTGAAACAACTCGCGCACCACAGCCATGTCGGCCTCGCCAGCGGCCGGCGTGATCTCGACGGGACGTGCGGCGGCGGCGGTCATGACAACCTGATCTCCCCTTCCAGGAACAGCACCGCCTGGCCGCCCATGACCACGCGCTCGCCTTCCATGCGGCAATAGAGGTCGCCGCTCCGGGCCGACACTTGGCGGGCGTGGATGTCGGACTTGCCGAGCCGTTCGGCCCAATAGGGAACGATGGTGCTGTGCGCCGAGCCGGTCACCGGGTCTTCGGCGATGCCGGCCTGCGGCGCGAAATAGCGCGACGCGCAATCGCTGGCGTCGCCGGGTGCGGTGACGATCAGCCCGAATCCCTCCATGCCCTTGATGAAGTCCAGATCCGGTTTCACCGCCAGCACCTCGGCCTCCGAGCCCAGCACGGCCATGTTCTTCAAGGCGCGCAGAAAGGCCTCGGGCTCGACCCCGATGGCGTCGGCGAAGCCGGCGGGCGGGTCCATGGGTTCGGCCACCAGGGCCGGAAGGTTCATCACCAGGTTGGCGCCATCGCGCGCCACGGAGAGTTTGCCCGACCGCGTGTGAAAGCTCACCTCGGCCGCGTCGGGCCGCAGCCGGTTGAGCACCAGCCAGCCGGACGCCAGCGTCGCGTGGCCGCAGAGATCGACTTCGATGGCCGGCGTGAACCAGCGCAGATCGTAATCACCGTTATCACGCTCCACCAGAAAGGCGGTCTCCGACAGGTTGTTCTCCAGCGCGATGGACTGCATGACGTCGTCGTCGAGAAACCTATCGAGCGGACAGACGGCCGCCGGATTGCCCTTGAAGACTTCGGAGGCGAAGGCGTCGATCTGGTAGACGGGGATGCTGGTCATGCTCTCGATCCTTTGGCGTTTCGCCCTACAGTGCTTCGACGATGGCGCGGCCCAGTTCCTTGGTGTCCGCGGTGCCGCCCATGTCCCGGGTCTTTGGCCCGTCGGTGGCGACGATGGTCTCGATGGCGGAAACGATGTCGGTCGCGGCCTCGGCGTGGCCCAGGTGTTCCAGCATCATCGCCGCCGACCAGATCTGACCGATCGGATTGGCGATGCCCTGCCCGGCGATGTCCGGCGCCGAGCCATGAACCGGCTCGAACATCGAAGGATGCTCGCGCTCCGGGTTGATGTTGGCCGACGGCGCGATGCCGATGGTGCCGGTCACCGCGGGCCCGAGATCGGACAGGATGTCGCCGAACAGATTCGAGCCGACGACGACTTCGAACCAGTCCGGGTTGCGCACGAAATGAGCCGTCAGGATGTCGATGTGGAACTTGTCGGTCTTGATGTCTGGATACTCGGCGGAGATGATCTCGAAACGCTCGTCCCAAAAAGGCATGGAATGGATGATGCCGTTGGACTTGGTGGCCGACGTCACCTTGGATTTGCCGACGCGCCCCGCCAGTTCGAACGCATACCTCATGATGCGGTCCGTGCCCTTGCGGGTGAATATCGCTTGCTGCACGGCCATCTCTTCCGGCGTGCCCTGGTACATCCGGCCACCGATCTCGGAGTATTCGCCTTCGTTGTTCTCGCGCACGATCCAGAAATCGATGTCGCCCGGCTTGCGGCCGGCGAGCGGGCACGGCATGCCTTCGAACAGCCGGACGGGGCGCAGGTTCACGTACTGCTTGAAGGCGCGGCGGATCGGCACCAGCAGCCCCCATAGCGAGATATGGTCCGGCACGCCCGGGAAACCGCAGGCGCCGAACAGCACTCCGTCGTGGCCGGAGATGGATTCCAGCGCGTCGTCGGGCATCAGCGCGCCTTCCTTGTGATAGCGCTCGCAGCTCCAGTCCTTGTCGTCGAACTGGAAACCCAGGTCGTACTTGCGGGCCACCGCCTCGAGTACGCCGATGGCCTCGGGCATGACCTCGTTGCCGATGCCGTCCCCCGGCACGACGGCGATCTTCATTTGATTGCTTGCGTCAGCCATTCTCTCAGTCCTCTACCAGGTGGATGTTGATGCGCCGGTTGTGCCGGCCCTTGTTCTCGATTTTGCCGACGCGGAGCCGTCCGATTTCGCCGGTGCGCGCCACGTGGGTGCCGCCGCAGGGCTGCAGGTCGACGCCCTCGATCTCCATCAGCCGCACCCGGCCTTCACCCATCGGCGGCTTCACCGACATGGTGCGGACCATGTCCGCGTTGGCGGCCATTTCCTCGTCGGTGATCCAGCGGTGGCCCATGGGGTGATCCTCATCGACCAGCTTGTTCAGGTCGACCTCGATCTGAACCTTGTCGAGCGCTGTGTCCGGCAGGTCGAAATCGAGCCGGCTCTTGGCGACATCGATCTTGCCACCGGTGACGCCGCCGTCGACCACGGCACACAACAGATGCAGCGCTGAATGCATGCGCATCAGCTTGTGCCGACGCTGCCAATCGAGCTCGGCCGTCACCACGTCGCCGGCGGCCAGCGCCGGCGCACCCTCGGCCGGAATATGCAGTTGATCGCCGCCGAAGCGGTCCTTCACCGTATCCGTGACCGGCACCTCGCGCCCATCCGTCGCGCGCAGCACGCCGACATCGCCTGGCTGGCCGCCGCCGGTGGGATAGAAGACCGTCTTGTCGAGCTGGATGCCGCGCTCGTCGGCGACGGTCACGGTAGCCTCGCAGCTTTTGAGATACCCGTCCTCGCGGAACAGTTCCTCGGTCATCAAATCACTCCTCGTAAGCCCTTTTCGGCACTTGAAACGCGTTTTCGATCACTTTCAGGCCGGTCGAAACGGATCAAGCCTTTGGTTTTACACAAATACACTCGATTTCGCGCACGACATGTCATCATTTGTCATCATTCGTCACTTCCGGAAACGCCGAACGCGCCCCGATGGCGCGCCCTTATCCTACTGATATAGCCCGGGTTTCCGGCAACGCAACCGGCTGACGTGATAGCATGAAAGATGGATCGCCGCAGGGCCTAGAATGTCATGGTGACAAGAATTGACCACGGCGGTGCACCGCACGAAATCCCCGTTGCGTAGCGAATGACGAATGTTCGTCGCGGTGCGCGATCTCGTGGGAAGGCGCCAATCATTCCGCGCGGAGCATGCGATGACGGAAGACCTGACAGTTCGAGACAGCGAGCCCGGCGACCTGACGGCCATCGAGGCGCTCTATCCGGACGCCTTTCCCGATGAGGACCTGTTGCCTCTGGTGCGGGAGTTGTTGCGGGAACCCGACGTCGTGCTCTCCCTCGTCGGGATCATCGGCGGGTCCCTTGTCGGACATATCGCCTTCACCATGTGCGGTATCGATGACGGCGACGACGGGGCCGTACTGCTGGGCCCGCTCGCCGTCGCCCCCGCCCGGCAACGTCGCGGTATCGGCGGCGCCCTGGTGCGGGGCGGCCTTGGGCAGCTGGAACGGTCCGGCGCGACCCACGTCTGCGTGCTCGGCGACCCGGCCTATTACGGGCGCTTCGGCTTCCAGCCCGACGGCCGGGTCATGCCGCCCTATCCGCTGCCCGACGAATGGCGCGGGGCCTGGCAGGTGATCAGCCTCGGTGACGCGGCACCGCCCGGTCTCGGCACGCTGACCGTGCCGTCACCCTGGCGCCGCCCGGCCCTGTGGGCAGCCTGACGGAGCCGAAAAACCGGGCTCATGGGGGCGCAGTCATGATAGATGATATCGCCGCTATCCCTATCGGGCGGGCCCTACTCGGCCGCGTGATACTGCATGCGTGCTTCGATGATCCGCTCGTCACCGTCGAGCCGTATCACGACAATGGCCTTGGCGCCGGTTTCGCGGCGGTAGTGGAGGGTGTAGCCGCCGACACCGACAGCGACGCGAACGTCGATCAGGGTGAGGTGGACGGCGGGGCCGACGGATTTGAGGCCTTCGTGGAAATGCCGGGTCAGCGCCGCCTTGCCTTGGATGACACCGGAGGGAATGCCGTCCCGGTCGACCACCGACGGCGACATGAAAGTGACGTCTTCGGCGTAGTGCGCCATCAATGCCTTCAGGTCGCGGGCGTTCCAGGCGGTGGTCCAGGACTCCGCGATTTCGCGCACGCGGGCCATGGTCGGAACACTCGTCGACATATCGCTGCCACCGCTTCAACCGGCATGGAATATCGGTAGTCTATCTGCCTGGGCCAGGGAGAACACTCTCTGTAGTTTTTCCGACTTGAGGTTAAAGTACGAACGCATAATGCAAAAATAATCGCACGAGGGATGATTCGATGAACGCACCAGACCAAGTCATTGACCTGATTTTCGGCCGCTGGCGAAGCCAGGTATTGCATGCGGGGACGCGGCTCGACGTGTTCGAGTGCGTGGGCGACGCGCCGAAGGCATCAGACGACATCACCGGCGAACTGAGGCTGGACGCGGCGCTGGGCTACCGGCTGTTGCGCGCACTGGCCGCGCTCGGACTGCTGGCGGAGGACGCGGAGCGGAATTTCACCATCACCGAGGCGGGGGCGCTGCTCGGCAAGGATCATCCGCAGTCGCTGCGCGCCATGACGCTGCTGGAGGAAGGGCCGGAGCATTACGCGCTGTGGACGCACCTGGCGGACATGGTGCGGGACGGCGAACAGAACGCCTTTGTCCGCGAGTACGGCCGCATGGCCTTCGATCACGCGGCGGTCGACGACGACTACAACGCCCGCTTCAACGACGCCATGTCGAGCTATTCCAATGTACAGACAGCGCTGGTCATCGAGGCGCTGGGCGAGCGCGGCCTGCCTGATTCCGCGCACCTCTGCGACATCGCCGGTGGCCAGGGGCATCTGATGAGCCACCTGTTGCAGTCCAACCCGGGCTACACGGGCTGCGTCGTGGACCTGCCGGTTGTGGTTGAGAACCCGGAGAACCTGTGGGCGGGCCGCATCGGCGTCGCCGACCGGATGGACTACATCGGCGGCGACATGTTCGCGCACGTGCCAGCGGCGGACATGTATTTCCTGAAGCTGATCCTGCACGACTGGAACGACGACGAATGCGTGGCCATCCTGGAGAACGTGCTCAGGGATTCCAACGATGGTGCCCGGGTGTTCATCGTCGAGCACCTGATCACCGATCACGCGACGCCGCATTTCTCGAAATTCTTCGACATCCACATGATGTGCTGGGGCACCGGGCGGGAACGCTCGTCCGACGAGTACGCGGCCCTATTGGAACGGGCGGGCTGGCGGCATGCCGAAACCTGGTATCCGGACTCCCGCATGATGGGCCTGGTCGAGGGGGCGAAGGATTGAGCCCTCGGCGCCCCGACGCCCCACTTCACGTCGTTTCGTGGCGCCAATCCTTGCTGGCGATTGATAGCCGTTAATCCCGCAGTAAGATAAATCAGGGATGTTGGAATTAACTGTAGTGGCTCGTCTTCTCGTCGGGGCAGGTGCGCGTGGCAGAACCAACATCCGATCAACAACGATCCCTGATCGACGACATCATCTCGGAACCGGTGGTCATCAGCGTCATCGTTCTGAACGCGGTGACGGCGGTCTACTTCTATGCCTTTCCGGACCTGCATTCGGAAACGGCGACCTGGATCGGCTGGATCGATGTCGCCTGTATCGCCTTCTTCGTGCTGGAAGTCTGCCTGAAGATCACCCGCCTGGGATGGCGTGAGTATTTCGGGTCCAACTGGAACAAGTTCGATTTCGCGGTCACCGCCGCCAGTGCGCCGATCCTGATCGCGCCATTGCTAGGGGTGTCGCCGGACCTGTTCGGCAAGATCGCCATCATCCGCATTCTCAGGCTGTTGCGGCTGATGCGGGCACTGCGCGTGGGGGCGGCCACATCGCTGATGCATTTCCTCAAGAAGCCGGTCTTCAACCTGCTGCTGTTCCTGCTGCTGTTCGAATTCATCGGCGACATGGACGTGGAGCACGAGGCCAAGGGATGGATTCTCGAAGGCCTGGAATTCGCCATGATCATGTGCGCCGCATGGGCCGTGGAGCGGCTCTACGTTGCGGTGGACGAGAACATCTTCGTTCCGAAGAGCACCAGCGGCGATTGGCCGATCGATACCACGTTGCTGACCTTCCTGAGAATTTTCGTGCGGCTGGCGGTGCTGTTCGCCGGCCTGATCATCGCACTGGACGCCATTGGCGAAGACCCGTTCCATCTGCTGGCCGGTCTTGGCATCGGCGGCATGGCGCTGGCCTTCGCCGCCCGCGACCTGGTGGCCAACATCATTGGTGGCATCCTGGTGTTCATCAACCGGCCGTTCCGCATGGGCGACCACATCAAGGTCTCCGGCATCGACGGCTGGGTCACCGGCATGCGGCTGCGCGAGACCGAGGTTACCGCCTTCTACGGCGAGAAGTTCTTCATCCCCAACAAGACCTTCACCGAGGGGTCGGTCGAAAATATCGACGCGCGGCAGTCCTACATGACGCACAAGGTGCTGAAACTGCACCACGAAACCAAGGCCGACCAGGTCAGCCTCGCCCTGGAAATACTGGGCCAGATCGCGCTCGACGACGACCTGGTGTCGGACACCCACTGGGTCTGCTTCGACAACATCGAACAGGACGGCCTGAAGATCTCGCTGTGGTACGCCATCGAGCGATGGACGCCCGCGGACCAGGAATCGCTGGGCGGCGAGTACCACAAGATCTTCCTGGTCGAGTCCCGCGTCAACCTGGAGATCATGAAGCGGTTCGAAGCCGCCGGCCTGCGCCTGGCGCTGCCCATCGAGGTCCGTTCCAGCGATGGCGGCCCCGGGAACGGGCTCTATGGCGGGCCGCCAGCCGCTTGAGGCCGGGTTCCGGATTCCGGCCGCCGCCTATTCGCCGTCGGTCCAACTCGTGCAATCGACCCAGGGTTCGCTTTCGTCGGCCAACGCGTTGGCCAGCGGTTCCGGCTCGTCGTGCATCATCGATTTCATGAGCCGCCGCGAGATATAGGGCCGGATGCCGTCTGGGATATCGGCCAGCACCATCTTCTGGCGCAGCACCTCGCGGGTGAAGAAATCGACCATGATCTGCAGCAGGTCTTCGGTGGTCGGCGAGCGCGGATGCTCCGCGTACCAGCGGTGCAGTTCGCAGGCCTCGCGGACGGCGGCCAGGAAATCGTCCACCGAACAGCCCTTCTGCAGGTAGAAGTGTTCGTCGTCGGCGACCCGGTGCAGCCGCGCCGCGTCGGCCCGGGCGGAAAAGATCATGCGTGCCACGTCCGGATGCTCGCCACGCACGGTTTCCATCAGGTGCTCGCCATCCATGAAGCGGTTGTCCATATCGGAGATGACGACGGAGAAATCCCCGTCACGCAGAAGATCGAGGGCAGCCTGGCCGCCCTGGACACAGGTCACGTCCAGTTCGTCGGTCGCGTCGGCGAGACAGCGATTAAGACCATCGAGGATATCCGGATCGTCGTCGACGATCAGAATTCGCTCGCGCTCGGTCATCCGGATTGCGCCAGCTTCTCCGCCGGGGAGGCCTGGTACTTGAACACGCCGGCTAGGTTGCGGAGGCTGTCCAGATCCTTGGGCTCGGGAGCAGTCGCGTTCTTGCGCACGCGGCCGACCGCCTCCACAAGCGAACGGCAGAGGACATCCCATTCGGCATAACGGGTATCGGCGACGCGGTGACTGATGTCATTCGCCACCCACCACAGCCGGTCAATTTCGTCCAGCGCCGCCTCCTTGACGCCGCCCTCCAGATCGACAGGCAGCATGTGCTCGATCAGGTAGACGATCTGGTAGGCATGGCGCTCGATTTTCTGTTCGTTGAAGACCTCGACCAGGGCGTGGATCTCGGCCTGCATGCGTGATTTCTCGTAGGCGCCGTCGACCTTCGCCTTGAGCGGGTTCGGCACCTGGAACTCGGGAATCTTCACGGTGCCCGGGCGGTGCGCCTTGCGCCGGTTGGGACCGATGTAGTCGGTGGTGACGACGAAGGGCGTGCGCTCGCGCGTCAGCAGCTTGAAGCGCTCCATGAACTGGGCCCCGGTGATGGGCTTGATCAGCACATCGTCGGTGCCCGAATCGATGGACGCCATGATCGATTGCTTCTCCGCCGTCGGGATCATCGTGATGGTGCCGACGAACGGATTGTCGCCGATTTCGTGGTGGCGGATCTGATGGATCAGCTCGCCGAAGGTGCCGTCGGCGAGTTCCGCGTCACAGACCACGAGGTCGGCGCGGTCGCCATCGACGGCTTCGCGGATGTCGGCGATGCGATCCGTGCCCATGATGTGGTCGGGGCTGAAGCCTTCGGCCGACAACTGCGGCGTCAGCGTCGTCCTGAGTGCGCTGTCGGCCTCGCCGAAGATCACGCGCACCTGCTCGAGATTCGTAGTTTCCATTGTGTCGTCCCTATTCCCCAGAAAACGAGACTCTGACCCTTCCCTCAGTTGCCGTGCCCGACCGTTTTCCCGACCTCGCCGCCAAGCATCGCATGGCTGGCCATCAGAGGGCGATCGAGCGCCCGATTCCCGACATCTGTCGTTTAGAATCATGTATTTAGGTACATTATGGCGTCTTTTGGCGGGCTTGTTAAGAAGTTTGTCAGGTTGTTGTAAGGTTTATTAACAAAATTTTCAAGCCATTGTAATAAATGGACTATTCGACATAGATTTTGCCAAATTCCGGCGTGTCAGACGTGATTGGCATTCGCCGGCGCTTGGTCTCAATATGCAACATCGACGCAAACGGGAGGGGCCCGAAACATGGGCAAGGACGACGGAATTGATGGCGCGCCGGTCTCGGGTGCCTGCCATTGCGGCAATATCAGCTTTACCTGCCAGTGGCCCGGCGCCATCGCCGATATCACCAAGCGGCGCTGCGGCTGTTCGTTCTGCGTCAAGCACGGCGGGGCGTGGACGTCGAACCCCAAAGCTAGTCTGGCGGTCAGCATCGACGACACGGACGCGGTCCGGCGCTACCGCTTCGGCACGAGCACGGCGGACTTCCTGGTCTGCCGCACCTGCGGCGCCGTGCCGGTGGTGCTGAGCGAAATCGCAGACGCCACCTACGGCATTTTCAACGTCAACTGCCTCGACCTGCCGGAAGGGATGGACCTGGCCGAGGCGGCCACCGACTTCGATGGCGAAGCCACCGATGACCGATTGGCCCGCCGGCAGCGGAACTGGATACCCGATGTCAGCGTCAGCGTCGGATAGGAACGCGACCACATGCGGCCGATGAACGTCCTGATCCTCTGTTCCGACGAGCACGCGCGCCGGGCGCTGGGCTGTTACGGGCATCCCATCGTCCAGACGCCGACGCTGGACCGGCTGGCCGGCGCCGGCACCCGGTTCAGCCGGGCCTACACGCCCTCGCCCATCTGCGTGCCGGCCCGGGCGTCTCTCGCCACCGGCACCCAGGTGCACGAGAACCGCTGCTGGTCGTCGTCGGAGCCGTTTCACGGTCAGCACGAAAGCTGGATGTCGCGGCTCGCGGACGCGGGCCACGCTTGCGTGTCCATCGGCAAGCTGCATTTCCGCGCCGCCGCCGACGACAACGGTTTCACGGAAGAGATCATGCCCATGCATCTCGCCAACGACGGCAAGGGCTGGCCGCAGGGCCTGGTCCGCGACCCGTTGCCGGACTTCGACGGCGTGGCCGAGATGGCGCGGGACGCCGGCCGGGGCGAAAGCTCCTACACCGCCTATGACCGCGACATCACGGCGGCGGCCTGCCGATGGCTCGGCCGGCACGGCGGCAGCGTCACGGACAAGCCGTGGGCGCTGTTCGTCTCCTTCGTCAGTCCGCACTACCCGCTGACCGCGCCCGGGGAATTCTTCGACCTCTACGCTGGCGCCGCCATGCCCGACACCGTCGGCGGCATCCCCGACCATCCGGTGCTCGCCGAGATGCGTAAATTCTGGGACTACGAAGGCCACTTCGACGCACACAGCCGCGACCTCGCCAAGCGCGGGTACTTCGGGCTCTGCAGTTTCCTCGACGACAACATCCGCCAGGTGCTGACGGCGCTAGAGGATTCAGGCGCGGCCAGTGACACCCTGGTGCTCTACATCTCCGACCACGGTGAAATGCTGGGCAACCACGGCTTCTGGGCCAAGTCGGTAATGTATGAGGATTCGGTGGCCGTTCCGCTGATCATGTCCGGTCCCGGCGTGCCGGCGGGCCTCAATCAGACGCCCGTCTCGCTGACCGACATCGCCGCCACGGTGGAGACGGCCGTGGGCCTCGCGGCCCCGACGGCAACCGCACCGTGGCAGGGCCGGCCGCTGCAATCCTTCGTGAACGCGCCCGAACCCGAACGCCCCGTGCTCAGCCAGTACCACGACGGCGGCAGCCCGACCGGCCTGTTCATGATCCGCCAGGGGGACTGGAAGTACGTCTATTATGCGGGCGGTCATGCGCCGCAGTTGTTCGACCTCGCGGGCGACGCGGACGAACGGGTCGACCTCGGCCGATCAGCCGATCACACGTCGGTGCGGGAAGCCCTGCATGGCGTGCTCACCGGCATCCTCGACCCCGAGGACGTCAATGCGTCAGCCTTCGCCGACCAGGCGAAACTGCTGGAACAGATGGGGGGACGCGACGCGGTGCTGGCGATGCCGAGCTTCAACCACACGCCAGTCGGAAGCTAGCCGCCGAACCTCTTGGCCACGCCGTCGAGCACCGCCACCGCCTCGTCGCCCAGCTGGTCGGCGAACTTGGCCCGGGCGGTCGCATCCTTGAGCGTCGCCCGAAGGTCGGTGAACAGATCGCAGAGCAGGGCCTCGGCGGCCTCGCGGGTGAAGCTCCAGGCCTCGTGAGCGGTGTGGTCGTCGGCCGGGATCAGGTTGCTGTTGACCATGGCGACCATCCAGTCGAGGCGCTTTTCGGCGTCCTTGAAGTAGCCCGCCATTTCGACCTGGCCGATCAGCGCGATACGCCGCGAATCCGGGGCCGCGTGCAACTTGGCCCAGTCGACCTTGCCGCCGCCCTCCTTCTTCAATCGATCGACGAGGGCGTTGGACTGCTTCTCGAACCGCTCCATCTTCGCCGGGCCGACCATCATGGCCAGCATGCTGTTGAACCCGGGCAGCATGCGGCGGGATAGATGATCCGGTTTCTTCTTCAGGGTCTTGTCGTCGACCAGACGATTATCGAAACGCTCGATCATGATGCGCTGGAAGACCTGCTTGCGCTCCTGCTGCTTGCGGTCGAGCTCGCGGTTCAGCGCATAGGCCTCGACCGCGTCCATGAAGGTCTTCTTGATGCTGCCCATGTTGGCGCGGAATTCGGCGCCAAATTCGTCCAAGTCGTCGGTCGTCAGGTTGCCGCCGTTTTTCTCCATGCTGTCGGCCAGCAGGCCCATGAATTTTTCGTACAAAGCCTCGGCCAGGTCTTCGGCGTGGTCGTCGGCGGTCTCGGCCGGGCGCGCGGCGCGCGGCTTCGCCGGCGGCGGCGCTTTTCTGGCCCCCATGCCGGGCGGCGGCGCCTTGGGTTTCGGCGCCGCCGTGGGCGCCCCAACCTGTTCGCGAATGCTGCCATCTTTGTTGTAGATGACGGCCTTCGAACCTTGAAGATCTGAAGACATGACGGCGGGTTCCTATATCGGGCGGCGCGCCCCCCTTAATGGGCGCCGCGGGTCCGTGACCGAAACGGTCCGGAGGAGGCGTACATGATATCCCATATTGCCGACAGAGAGAATGTCAAATCTGATTTCCACCTGATTTCGGCACGCAACCTCAGCCGTGCCCTGCGGGGCAGCGGCGGGTATAATGGCGCCCAAATCATCAACCGCCCCGGGGGGAGCACCACATGTTCGACCGCGACCAGTTCATCGCCGACTGCCAGGCCGCCATCGCCGAAGACCCGACCCACAAGGCCGCGCGCGAGGTGGTTGCCCGCGCCGTGGCGAATCCGGAAGCGGTCCTGAAGGGGCTCGGCGAGCCCACGCGCGGCGCCATCGACACCCTCTACAACGCCCCCGACCTGACCATCATCAACGTGATCTGGGGTCCGCATATGACCATCCATCCGCATAACCACGAGATGTGGGCTGTCATCGGCGTCTACACCGGGCGCGAGGACAATATCTTCTGGCGCCGCCAGCCGGATGGCCAAAACGGGCGAATTGAGGCAGCCGGCGCCAAGGAACTTTGTGTCGGCGACGCGAGCCCCCTGGGCCCGGACATCATCCATTCAGTGACCAATCCGATTCCCCGCCTGACCGGCGCCATTCATGTCTACGGCGGCGATTTCTTCGAAACGCCGCGAAGCGAGTGGGACCCGGAAGCCCTGACCGAGGCGCCCTACGATGTGGCGAAGACGCGCCAGTTGTTCGAGGACTCCAACCGGCTCCTCGACCTCGCCTCCTAGGCGCCGGGCAGTCGCCGAGGACCACCGCTGATGAGCAGCCCCAACCTTCTGATGTATGGCGGCCTTACCGCGCCCTGGGCGGACTGGATCCGAGGCGAACTGGGGGCCGGGTGGACGGTCGAACACATGGCCGACGATGACGGCTCGGACGCGCTTGCCGGCATGGCGGCGCGGGCCGACATCATCGTCGGCGGCCCGTTCAGCATGACGGCGTTCCCGGCCACGCCGAACCTGCGATTGTTCCAGATTCCGTTCACCGGCATGGACTGGCTCGACGTCGACCGGCTGCCGACGGGCTGCGTCGTCTGCAACACCTTCGAGCACGAGATCGCCATCGCGGAATACGTGCTGGCCGGCATGCTGGACGTCGAAGTCGACATCGCTGCCGTCGCCGCGCGCTTCCGCAGCCACCGCTGGGAGGGCCGGCAGCCGGGCATCGGCCCGGGACGTGGCGAACTTCACGGCAAGACGCTAAGCATCGTCGGTTACGGCCACATCGGTCGCGAGACCGCCAGACGGGCCCAGGCGTTCGGCATGACGGTCCACGCCGTGTCGCGACGTCCGCCCGAGGCCGACGCCGTACAGCCGGATCGGTTCTCGACCATGCAGGGGCTCGACGCGGCCCTGGCCAAAAGTGACTACGTGCTGGTCACGCTGCCGCTGGACGATAGCACCCGGGGCCTGTTCGATACCGAGCGCCTGGCCACAATGAAATCGACGGCCGTGCTGATCAACGTCGGCCGCGGCAAGGTGATCGACGAGCAGGCGCTGTACGAGGCCTTGAAGGACGGCCGCATCGGCGGCGCCATCATCGACGTCTGGTACCAGTACCCGAAACCGGACGATGCGGACCCGACGCCGTCGCGCTTCCCGTTCGCGGACCTGGAGAACGTCATCATGACCCCGCACATGAGCGCACGCTCCCAAGCCATGCGCGAGCGGCGCTGGCGCTTCGTCGCGGACAACCTGGAACGGTTCCGGCGGGGTGAGGCGCTGCAGAACGTCTGTTTCGAGGCGTAGCTTCCCTGACCACGAGTCTTTGGTCGTTCCCGTGTCGTTTTGTTGTTCCCTCAATCGCCGGGCGCGGCTGTGCCGCTTGGCTACGGGCCTCACGGCCCGGTCGCGCTTTGCGCTCGCCGTTGCGCTGGTTAGCGCAACGGATGCGAACGACGCTAGCACTTCAGATGTATCCGAGCGTGTCCCAATCCGACGGCCCCTTTGGCCGGAGGCAAGCGCGACCGCGCGCCGGGCCGCAGGCCCGTAGCCAAGCGGCACAGCCGCGCCCGGCGACTGAGGGAACAATTATTAACTCGCCGGGACGTGCATCTCCCACGAATACCGCTCCAACCGGTGTGCCACCTGTCCGCGCCCGGCGACTGAGGGAACAATTAAAAACTCGGGAACAACCAAAACCCTTCACCTAGCCCGCCGCCATCACGTCGCGGAACAATCCCGCATCCGCATTGCCGCCGGAGAGCACCAGCCCGACCTTCTTGCCGGCCATGTGGTCTTTTTCCTGCAGCAGCGCGGCGAGTGGGCCGGCGCCGGCACCTTCGGCCAGATTGTGGGTATCGGTGTAATAGTGGCGCATGGCGGCCTTGAACTCGTCCTCGGCCAGGCGCACCACACGGTCGGCGCCGGCGCGAATGACGGCGAGGGCCTCTGCATCGGGGATCCGGCATGCAACGCCGTCGGCCAGGGTGTCGGCGGAATTTGTCGAAACGACCTCGCCTGCCGCGAAGCTGAGCGCGTAGGCGGGGGCCTGGTCGGCGACGATCCCGACGACCTCGGTCTTCAGGCCCAGGCCGTCGCGGGCCGAGATGACGCCGCAGATGCCGGAGCCCATGCCGATGGGCACATAGACCGTGTCGAGATCATCGACGGCCTGGAACAGCTCAAGGCCATAGGTCGCGACGCCCTCGACCAGCCAGGGGTGATAGGGCGGGATGAAGTGGAGGCCCTGGTCGGCGGCCAGTCGATCGGCCTCCTCCCGCGCCTCCTGGAAATCCTCGCCGTGCACCATCAGGTCGCCGCCGAATGCGCGCATGGCATCGTTCTTTTCCGGGTTGTTGCCCTCTGGTACCAGCAACGTCGCCTTCAGGCCGACGGCCGTCGCCGCGCGGGCCACGGATTGTCCGTGGTTGCCGCGGGTCGCGGTAATCACGCCAGGGCAATCGGGTTGGGTGTCCTTCAACCGCGTCATGTACGTGAGCCCGCCCCGCACCTTGAAGGCACCGATGGGGGTGTGGTTCTCGTGCTTGACCCAGACCTCTGCGCCGGCGCGCTCACTCAGCAACGGCCAGTGGATCACCGGTGTCGGCGCCATGTGGCGATAGACGATGTCGCGGGCGTTCTCGATATCGGATAGCGGTATGACGGGCATGAGGTCAGGCCTTTCGAGTAATAGCGATGCCGGCCAGGATAAGCACGGCGGCAATCAGTAGCGGCGGCGTCAGGGGTTCGCTGAATAGCGCCACCGCCAGCACCAGGCTGACCAGCGGCTGCGCGAACTGCAACGGCGCGACGCGCTGCACTCCGCCCTCGGCCAGCGCCCGATACCAGCAGATGTAGCCGATAATGCCGGAGAGCAGCGCCAGGTACCACACGGCCGACCAACCGACGACGGTAACGGCCTGCCAGTCCGTGGCGTCGCGCAGGATCCAGACCAGCGGCAGTTGCACCAAGCCGGCGAGCGAGATGGCCCAGAACGTCACGCTGAACGATCCCCTGGGGCCGAGGCGCGGCGCCAGGCGGGCGCCGGTGACATAGCCGAGGCCGGAAAACACGCTGGCCACGACGCAGTAGAGATCACCCTCCAGCGTGGCCTGGCCAGAGGCGTCGCGCACGCCGATCAGGATAACCTCGCCGGCCAGCGCCACCGCCATGCCGGCGAACCAGATGCGGGCCGGCCAGCGCCGGTCGAAGGCGGCGCCGAACAGGCCGGTGACCAGCGGCAGGCCGGCCAGGATCAGCGCTGCGTGCGCCGTCGATGTCAGCGAAAGACCGTGCGTGAACAGCAAACCGAAACTGACGAACCCACCGAACGCCGCGGCGATCAGCAGTCCCCAGTTGCCGGCGCCGGTCGGCAGCGGCAGCCGCATCAGCCAGACCAGTGGCAGCGTGACCACGGCGCCGAACACCGTGCGCAGCACGCCGGCGGTAATAGGATCGATCTCGGCGATGGCGTACTCGGTCGCGGCCGGCGTCGCCCCCCAAATGACCACGGCGACACCGCCCAGGAGGAGCGCTGTCGTCAGGGGAGGCGTGGTGGCAAGATTGCCGCTGGCCGGTGCCGTGGTCATACGGACTGTTAGCCCTTAACCGGGACGGGCGGAAGGGGCGGCACCTGAAACGCATGGGTGCCGCCCCTCTTGTGCCGCCCCATATCATCGAATCTCGGCCGACAGGGAGACCTGGCCGGGCCCTGGCGATTGCCGTCATGGGTGGCGTTGGCCGCCCGGCGAAGCAATACGGCAAGGGCCGACAGTGGCGTGGTTGTCGTCATCGACAACCTCAGGCCTGCCAGAACGGCTTCGCCGCTTCGATATCCGCCTGCGTGCGGGTCATGCCCATATCCTCCAGCAGGTAGGTCTCCATCTGTGCCAGCCGGGCCCGGTCGCGCGCGCGACGCTGATACTGGATGAGCGTGCGGACGGCGGCCACGGCGGCGACATCGGGCGAGTTCCAGAACGCGGCCAGCGTACCGGTGAACGAGCCCTTGAGCACCCGGCGCCCGGTCTCGACGAGACCCTTGCCGTGGCCGCTCGCCACTTCGGAATGGGGTAATGTATGGGTATAATGTGTGTCAGTCATCGGTACATCTCCTGTTTGAATTGATACAATATAAATACGCTTGCCATATTGTTACCGTCAATGTATACATTGTCACAGTGACAATATCGCACCGTCGTGAGGCCGACCCCAATGACCCCTTCCCCCTGGATGCCCGAAATCACCAGCCGCAACGGCCCCAAGTACCTGGCCATCGCCGACGCCATCGGCGCCGCGGTCACCGAAGGTGAGCTTTCCGCCGGCGCCAAGCTGCCGCCGCAGCGCAACCTGGCCTATGACCTGGGCGTCACGCTCGGCACCGTCACCCGGGCCTACCGCGAGGCCGAGCGGCGCGGTCTGGTCGGCGGCGAGGTCGGCCGCGGCACCTTCGTGCTGGGCAGCGGCCGGCCGTCCGGCGCCGAGCGCTTCATCGGCCCCGACGCGCCGGCCTTCGATGATGGTATCGACATGGTGCACGCCATCCCGGTGCTCGGCATGGCCGGCCGCGAACTGGCCACGACGCTGGCCGAGATCGCCGCCGAACCGGATATCGACGCCCTCACCGGCTACCAATTCCAGGGCGGCTTGAGCCGCCACCTGGAGGCCGGCCGGCAGTGGATGTCGGAGATGGGCTACGACGCCCCCGTCGACCGCATGACCATCACCAACGGCGTGCAGCACGGCATGATGGTGGCGCTGCTGACCGCGGCGCGCTCCGGCGACGTGGTGCTGGCGGAGGAACTGACCTACCCCGGCTTCATCCACATGGCGCGGCGCTTGGGCTACCGGCTCGAAGGCATCGCCATGGACGACCAGGGCGCGCTGCCCGACGCTTTCGACGAGGCCTGCCGGCGCACCGGCTCCAAGGTGCTCTACATGACGCCGGCATTGCAGAACCCGTGCGCCGCCGTCACCGGCATGGAACGCCGCCAGGCCCTGCTCGATGTCGCCCGCCGCCACGGCGCCTTCATCATCGAGGACGACGTCTGGGGCCCGCTGCTGCCGGAGCGCCATCCGCCGATGGCCAGCCTGGCGCCGGATCTCGTGTATTACGTCACCGGGCTTTCCAAGTGCATGGCCGGCGGGCTTCGCGTCGGCTACATCGCAGCACCCGAGCATCTCGGCGAGAAGCTGCGCGCCACCGTCCGCATGACCACCTGGATGACGCCGCCCTTGATGGCCGAGGTGGCGACCCGCTGGATCGCCGACGGCACCGGCGCCCGGCTGACCCAGTGGCAGCGCCAGCGCGCCGCCGAGCGCGTGGCCCAGGCGCGCCAACACCTGGGCCCGCTGGAAGGCAAGTTGGACGGCTTCTCGCTGGCCGGCCACGACAACGCGCACTACATCTGGATGACCCTGCCCCAGCCCTGGCGCAACGTCGACTTCAAGGCCGAGATGGAAGCCCGCGGCATCCGCGTGCTGACCGCCGAAAGCTTCGCCGTCGGCCGCCGCGACGTGCCGCACGCGGCGCGGCTCTGCTTCGGCGCGGCGAAGCGCCTGGAAGACACCGACCGCGCCCTCGCCACCATCGCCGACGTCCTCACCTCGGCACCCGGCGGCGGCTACGTGGTGTGAGCTCCCGCGCCGTCAACCCGCCGGGCGTCTGGGCCCCCAAGGGCCGCGGTTTCTCGATGGCCACCGTCGCCCCCGAAGGCCGCCTGATCCACTTAACCGGTCAAGTCGCCTGGGACGCGGACGAGACCATCGTCGGGCCCGGCGACGTCGCCCTGCAGACCGAACAATGCTTCCGCAACATCGAGACCGTGCTGGCCGCCGTCGGCGGTACCCTGGCCGACATCGTCAACCTCACCACCTACTACACCGCCCCCGACCAACTCGCTGAAATCCAGCAGGTCCGCGCCCGCTGGCTCGACGCCACCAGCCCGCCCGCCAGCACCTCGGTCATGGTCGCCGGCCTCGGCCACCCGGACTTCCTGGTGGAACTGACGCCGGTGGCGGTAGTACCAGTAGAGAGGTTTAGGGCGTCTAACTAGCGCCCTACCCGAACTCCCCCACCGTATGCCCATGCCCTAGCGGCCCATGCCCGCCGCCCAAGCCCGGCGCCGCCTTGATGGCTTCCAGTACATAGCGCCTGGCGCGGATGACGGCGGCTCTTGTGTCCAGGCCCTGGGCAATACCGGTGGCGATGGCCGACGCCAGCGTGCAGCCGGTGCCGTGGGTGTGGGGGGTGTCGATGCGGTCGTGTTGGAAGGTTTCGACCGGGCCGGCGCCCGGGCAGTAGAGGTCGATGACCTTGTCGGTTTCCAGGTGGCCGCCGGTCAGCAGGACGGCTTCGGGGCCTAGGGTGGCCAATAGCTTCGCGGCTTCGGCGGCCTGGTCCTGGGTGGTGACGTCCATGCCGGCGAGCGCGGCCGCTTCCTCGGAATTCGGGGTGAGGATGGTGGCGCGCGGCAGGATGGCTTGGCGGAGGGATTCGACGGCGTCGGCTTCGAGGAGGGCGGCGCCGCCCTTGGCGATCATGACCGGGTCGGCGACGACGGGGATGCCGGCAGCATGGCTCGCGAGGGTTTCGGCGACAGCGGTGATGACGGCCGCGTTGTGCAGCATGCCGAGCTTGATGCAATCGGCGCCGATGTCGTCGAGCACCATGCGCATCTGGTGGCGGATGAAATCCGGCGGCACCTCGTGGATGGCCTCGACGCCCAAGGTGTTCTGGGCGGTCAGCGCGGTGACGGCGGTCATGGCGTAGCCGCCGAGCGCGGTCACCGTCTTGATGTCTGCCTGGATACCGGCGCCGCCGCCGGAATCGGAGCCGGCGATGATGAGAACGCGGCCGGCCTTGGTGTAGGTGGTCATGGGGCCGCCGGGCGCTAGTCCGCGCCGGCCTCGATGACGCCGACCAAGTTGTCGACGATGCCGGAGATTTCGGCCGCGTCCTCGCCCTCGGCCATGACCCGGATCAGGGGCTCGGTGCCGGACGGGCGGACCAGCAAGCGGCCCGAACCGTTGAGGGCGTCTTCCGCGTCCTGGATCGCGGACTTGACGGCGCCGTTTTCCAGCAGCTTGGCGCCGCCCGCCGTGCGGGCGTTCTTCAGCACCTGGGGAAGCGGGTCGAAGACGTTGCAGAGTTCGCTCGCCGGGGTGTCGCTTTCGATCAGCAGTGCCAGCACCTGCAAGGCCGCGATCAGGCCGTCGCCGGTGGTGGCGAAATCGCCGAAGATCAGGTGGCCCGACTGCTCGCCGCCGAAGTTGTGGCCGTGGGCGCGCATGTGCTCGACCACGTAGCGGTCGCCGACCGGCGTGCGCACCAGTTCCAGGTCCTGGCCGGCGAGGTAGCGCTCGAGCCCCAGGTTGGACATCACCGTGGCGACGACGCCGCCGCCCTTGAGCCAGCCGTGGCGCTGCCAGCCGGCGCCGATGAGGGCCATGATCTGGTCGCCGTCGATCAGCCGCCCCTTCTCGTCGCAGACCAGCATGCGGTCGGCGTCGCCATCCAGCGCGATGCCGATGTCGCAGCCGTGCATGACGGTGGCGGACTGAAGCGCATCCGGCGAGGTGGAGCCACAATCCTTGTTGATGTTGGTGCCGTCGGGCGCCACAGCGACGGGAATGATCTCGGCGCCCAGTTCCCACAACACCTCGGGCGCCACCTTGTAGGCCGCCCCGTTGGCGCAATCGACGGCGATCTTCAGGCCGTCCAGCGAGGCGCCGCGGGGGAAGGTGCGCTTGACGTATTCGTTGTAGCGGCCGCGGGCGTCATCTAGCCGGCGGGCCCGGCCCAGCTTCTCGGCCGGCGCCAGGTGGTCGGCCAGGCCGTTCGCCATCTTGGCCTCGATGGCGCGCTCGACCTGGTCCGAGAGCTTGTAGCCATCGGGGCCGAACAGCTTGATGCCGTTATCCTGATAGGGATTGTGCGAGGCCGAGATCATGACGCCGAGGTCGGCGCGCAGCGAGCGCGTCAGCATGGCCACCGCCGGCGTCGGGATGGGCCCGACCAGGATGACATCCAGCCCCATGGAGACGAAGCCCGCGGTCAGCGCCGGCTCGATCATGTAGCCGGAGAGCCGCGTATCCTTGCCGATGACAGCGCGGTGGCGATGGTCGCCGACCTGTCCGTGTGGCACGAACTGTGCCGCCGCCGCCATGCCGACCTTGAGGGCCGTTTCCGGCGTCATGGGTTCGGTGTTGGCGCGGCCGCGGATGCCGTCGGTGCCGAAGAGTTTCCTGGTCATGTCCATCCCGATCCGGGGTCGTTAGGGCCATTTGGCGGCCCGGGCGCTGCCCCACGGAGGCAGACGCGGGCCCGGCTCTTACGCATATTCTTGTTTTATTTCAATTCCCTTAACCAGTGGAATCAATTTTGGTTTCGCATCATTGCGTTCACAGCCCCGTAACCCTTCGTCACACGACTTGGCTATGTGCCGAGTGGCCGCGCGGCTACCGTAAGGCCACACGGACAGAACAAGAGGCGATCCCACATGTACACGACCCTGGATGAAACGTCGCAGGCCTTTGCCGAAGCCCTCGCCAGCCTGGCCTGCCAGGACGAGAACCGCCGCGACGCCCCGCAACGGGAACACCCCGCCGACGCTTCCTAACCAGCCTCTTCCACCGCCAGCCAGATGGCCACGGCCTGGCGCGTCTCGGCGACGTCGTGGACGCGGAGGATGTGGGCGCCGCGGCGAATGCCCTGCAGCGCCGCCGCTATGGAGCCGGCGACGCGGTCCTTGGGCGGCACATCCCGATCCAGCTTGGCAATCATGCTCTTGCGGGAAATGCCGAGGACGACGGCGCAGCCGAGGGCGCCCAAGACATCCAGCCGATTGAGAATCTGCAAATTGTGCGTCACCGTCTTGCCGAAGCCGATGCCGGGGTCGAGCGCGATGCGCGAACGGTCGATGCCGGCGGCCTCGCAGGCGGCGACGCGTTCGGCCAGATAATCCCGGACGTCGACGGGAGCGTCGTCATAGACCGGGTCCTGCTGCATGGTCTTGGGCTCGCCCCGCATGTGCATCAACACCACCGGCACGCCGGCACCGGCGACGACGGCCATGGCCGCCGGATCATAGGTCAGCGCGGTGACATCGTTGACGATGGCCGCCCCGGCGTCGACGGCGGCGCGCATAACCGCCGAGCGGCGACTGTCGATGGAGACCAGAACCCCCTGCCCCGCCAAGCCCTGAACGACGGGCAGGACCCGGCGCAATTCCTCGTCCTCGGGCACCGGATCGGAGCCGGGTCGGGTAGATTCGCCGCCCACGTCGACCAGATCGGCGCCATCGGCGACCAGCCGCAGGCCCTGGTCGATGGCCAGGCCCGGGTCGATGAAATCACCGCCATCGGAGAAGCTGTCGGGCGTCACGTTGACCACGCCCATGATGCGCGGCCGCTCGAACGTGAGGCCGGCGAAGGGCGGTGGCGTGATCAATGCGCTGGGGGGCGGACGGAGATCAGGATTCCGGCTGCGGCTCTGGGTCGAGCCCACCGGCCGCCTCGCCGCCGCGCTTGGGCTTCGGCTTGCCCGCCGTCGGCACAGACGAACGGCGCGGGCCGCCGGTCTGGATGTCGTCCGGGTCGGGGCGGTGGATGGTCTCGCCGCGCAACAGCATGTTGACCTCCTCGCCGGACAGGGTCTCGAGTTCCAGCAGCCCGTTGGCGATGGTGTCCAGATCGTCGCGGTGCTCGCGGAGGATGCGCCGCGCGTTGTCTTCCGCCGTGTCGATGAGGCCGCGCACCTCTTCGTCGATGAGTGCGGCGGTGGAATCGGAAACATGCTTCTGGCGCGCCACCGAGTGGCCAAGGAAGACCTCTTCCTCGTTGTCGGCATATCGCAACGGCCCGAGTTTGTCGGAGAAACCAAACTCGGTGACCATGCGGCGCGCCATGCTGGTGGCCTGCTGGATGTCGTTGCCGGCCCCGGTGGTGATGTTGTCCTTGCCGAACACCAGTTCCTCGGCGACGCGGCCGCCGTACATGACCGCGAGGCGCGACTTGAGCTGGGTTTCGGACTGGCTCAGCTGGTCGCGCTCGGGCAGGCTCATGGTGACGCCGAGCGCGCGGCCGCGCGGGATGATGGTGACTTTGTGCAGCGGGTCGGTCTCGGGCATCTTGAGACTGACCAGCGCATGGCCGGCCTCGTGGAAGGCGGTCAGTTTCTTCTCGTCCTCGGTCATCACCATGGAGCGCCGCTCGGTGCCCATCATGACCTTGTCCTTGGCGTTCTCGAACTCGCTCATGGTGACGACGCGCTTGTTGAGCCTTGCGGCCAGCAATGCGGCCTCGTTGACCAGGTTGGCGAGGTCGGCGCCGGAGAAGCCGGGTGTGCCGCGGGCGATCACCCGAGCGTCCACATCGGGCGCCAGCGGCACCTTGCGCATGTGCACCTTGAGGATCTGTTCGCGGCCGGCGATGTCCGGATTGGGCACCACCACTTGGCGGTCGAAACGGCCGGGCCGCAGCAAAGCCGGGTCGAGCACGTCGGGCCGGTTGGTGGCGGCGATGAGGATGACGCCCTCGTTCGATTCGAAGCCATCCATTTCCACCAGCAACTGGTTCAATGTCTGCTCGCGCTCGTCGTTGCCGCCGCCGAGGCCGGCGCCGCGGTGGCGGCCAACGGCGTCGATCTCGTCGATGAAGATGATGCAGGGCGCGTTCTTCTTGCCCTGTTCAAACATGTCGCGAACGCGGGACGCACCGACGCCGACGAACATCTCGACGAAATCCGAACCGGAGATGGTGAAGAACGGCACATTGGCCTCGCCGGCGATGGCGCGGGCCAGCAGCGTCTTGCCGGTGCCCGGCGGGCCAACCAGCAGACAGCCCTTGGGAATCTTGCCGCCCAGGCGCTGGAACTTCTGCGGATCCATCAGGAACTCGACGATTTCTTCCAGTTCCTGCTTGGCCTCGTCGATGCCGGCGACATCCTCGAAGGTGACGCGGCCGGTCTTCTCGGTCAGCATGCGCGCCTTCGACTTGCCGAAGCCCATGGCCTTGCCGCCGCCGGACTGCATCTGGCGCATGAAGAAGATCCAGACGCCGATCAGCAGCAGCATCGGGAACCAGGAGATGATGATGCCCCAGAGCGTCGGCGAATCTTCGTCCGACGGCACGGCCGAAATCTTCACGCCCTGCTGGCGCAGGGTCTGCACCAGCGTCGGATCGTCCGGCGCATAGGTGGAGAACTGACGGCCGTCGCGCAGCCGGCCATTGATGGCGTGGCCCTGGATGGTGACATCCTTGATCTCGCCACGTTCGACGGCGGAGATGAAGTCCGAAAACGCCAACTGGTTGCGCATGGTGCGGCTGGTCGACCCCTGGAACAGGTTGAACAGCGCCACCAGCAGCAGGCCGATGATGATCCACAGAGCCAGGTTACGGCTGAAATTCACGTCGCTTCATCCTTCATCCCAGGGCGCGCGCGCTGTCCCACGGGGGACGGGCGCCGAGTTCATACAGAGATAGGCAGCCCGACGCGGTCACGCAACATAGAATCCCGCGCCGGAAAGGGCAATCGCCGGACGAAAGTGCATGCTCGCGCCAGGGGCCGCCGAAATCGGCCTGTTTCCGGCCCAAAATGCCGGTAATGTGCGGCGCACAGCCGACGGCAAGCGGCTGCCACCGGGCGGCACGGCATCGCCCAAGGGCGCCAGCCGGGCATCAATGTCGGCGCGGGCGTCCAGCACGACCCGGAACCGACCGTCCCAGAGCACCTCGGCGCCCGGTTCCAGGTTGATGGCTTCAGGCAGGCCCCGCGCCTCCCGGACGATGGTGAGGCAGCCCCCCGCTGGCGCCAGCACGCGCGCACGGGCCAGGGTCATGGCCCGGCCGTCGGCGATACCGGCAAAGAGCCGTTCCAGTTTATCCAGCGGCGGTCGATGTTGGCGACCGCCGACCGCCGTCACAACGGTGCCCAGGGCGCGCAGAGCGATATCTTCCGGCGCCGCCATAAGGCGATCACGATCAACGGTGGCGTATCCAGCCAGATGCAGTCGGACGACGTCGGCAATCAGGCCGGCCGCCGTCGCCTCCAGGGCGACACGGGCGCGGCCGAGGCTGCGCGCCGTCGACACCAGGCCGTCGATGCCCGTATCGAGTTCCGCCAGGTCGCGGCGCACCCGCACCCGGGCGAAGGTCGGATCGTCGTTGGAGGGATCGTCGATCCAGGACTGGCCTCGGCCCCGCAACGTCGCCCGGAGGGCGGTCGGCGAGGCATCCAGCAGCGGGCGCAGGATACGCACGGCCGCGGTTTCACGCAGCGGGGTCATGCCAGCCAGGCCGTCGAGGCCGCTGCCGGCGGCAGCCCGCAAGAGCAGCGTTTCCGCCTGGTCCTGACGTTGATGGCCGAGCAAAAGATGTAATACGCCGGCCCGGCGGCACCAATCCTCAAGCAATCGGTAGCGCGCCTCGCGCGCCGCCTGTTGGATGCCGGTACGCGGTTTCTCGCCAGACCAATGAAGGGTTTCGTGCGCGATACCCTGCCCGAGCATCCAGGCGGCAACCCGCGCCGCCTCGTCGGTCGCCGCCGGTCGCAACCCGTGGTCGACGGTCAGCGCCACCACGTCCCCCCCCCGCGCCCGCGCCCAGGCGTTGGCGAGAATGATAAGGGCCATGCTGTCGGCGCCGCCGGAAATGGCAGCGGCAAGCCGGGGCCGCTGCTCGAACGGGCCCAGCGCCGCCATGGCGTGGGTGAAGTCGGCGTCTGCGACTGGCAGCTCGGCGGTCATGTCCGCCCTAGATGCAGCCGTTCTTCTGGATTTGCCTGTTCAGCGTGCTCTTCAGGCCGGCGGGCGCAGTCGGGAAATCCTTCCGCACCTTGTCGAAGGCGGCACAGGCCTCGGTCTTCTTGTCGATGGAGGCCAGCGACATGCCAAGTTTCAGCAGCGCATCCGCCGCCTTCGGCCCAGCCGGCGCTGTCTGGTAGCCTTCCAGGAAGACCTCGGCGGCGGAGACGAAGTCGCCGCGCACGTAATAGGTCTCGCCCAGCCAGTAGCGGGCATTGGCCGCCAGCCGGTCCTCCGGATGCTGTTCAAGGAACGCCATCAGGGCCCGTTCGGCCTGCGTATACTTGGCCTGGCGCAGCAGGTTGAAGGCGAACAGGTACTGTTCACGCGGGCTGCCGTCGGGCAGCACCGGCCCAACCGTCGGCTGGCTGGTGCCCAGGGACGCCTGCTGCAACGGCGCCGCCGTTGGCGCAGCCGCCGCGGGCGCCGCTGCCGGGGCCTGGGCAGTCACCGGCGCCGGAGCCGGCGCCATGGCCGGGGCCGGCGCGCCGCCGACCTCCGCCGGAAGGGCCGTCTCGCCGCCGCCGACTTCGACGGGAAGCGCCGTTTCATCACCGCCGCCGACTTCGACGGGCAGAGCCGTCTCGCCACCGCCGACCTCGACCGGCAGGGCCGATACATCGCCACCCGGCGCGTTCTCAGTGACCTCAGTCGGCAACGCCGCGACGGCGCCGCCGGCGGGTATCGCCGCTACGGGTTTGCCCGCCGCGGCGCGCTTGGCGTTGCGCTTGGTGCGGATGGCGTCGATTTCGGATTGCGAAATGCTGCCGAGGGTTCCCGAACCTGCCGGCACCGGTGTTGCTGCGGGCGCCGCGGCTGCAGTTGCGGCGGGCATCTGGGCGGGCATCTGGGCGGGCATCGCCGGTTGGCGCAAGGCCTGCGCACGCGCCGCCTGCTGGGCGGCGGCGGCCGGGCTGACGCCGGGCACCGGCTGCATCATTTGCGGGCGCGGCTGTGCCGATGCAGCGCCTTGCACACCCGGCACGGCGCCCGGCTGGCGGAAGGCCATGTCGTTGGACATCTTATCGAGCCGCCGATTGAGCTTGGAGATGTGGTGGTTCAGTTCCTCAATGCGGCCGGTGACGCTGCGCAGGTCCCCCTCCAGGGTATCCAGGCGTACCGCCAGCCGCGCCGCCGCCGGCGTGCCCGGCGTAACGGCCGCGGCAGCCGACGGGCTGCCACCACCGGACGAACCGCCACCGCGCGCCACCTGGACGTTGAGGGTACGGATGTCGCGCTCCAACCGAGCCAAGCGGTCGAGCAGTGGCTGCATGTCCTGACTTTGCGCCAGCGCCGGCAGGCCATCCAGGCACGACGCGGCCACCAGGGCGCCAAACACAAATCGCTTCACGGGAATCACCATGTCAGTCTCTCCGGAGAGGCTCCGGCCTCTTCAGCCTTCGTCATCGCATGTTTGCCCAGGGAAACCTGCGCCGCATTCTAGGCAAAATTAGGGCGCTTGCCCATGCCGGCCGAGGCCGAGCGGACAAGCGCCCTGAATTAGGCGTCATCTTGGTCCGGGCTTAGCTGCCGGCGCCACCAACCTTGGTGACGGCACGGCGGTTTTGCGCCCAAGCGGCGTCGTTCGAGCCGAGGGCCACCGGACGCTCCTTGCCGTAGGAGACGGTCTTGATGCGGCCCGGCGCAATACCGAGAGCCACCAGATAGTCCTTGGCCGAGTTGGCCCGGCGCTCGCCGAGGGCGAGGTTGTACTCGCGCGTGCCGCGCTCATCGGCGTGGCCCTCGACGGTGACCGAGGAGCCGCCGTTGGCTTTCAGCCAGGCGGCCTGCTTCTCCAGCGTGGCGCGCGCCGCCGACTTCAGATCGAAGCGATCGAAATCGAAGAACACACGGTCGCCGACGTTGACCACCAAGTCTTCCTGCGAGCCCGGCTTGACGGCCGCCACTGGCGCCGAGGCCGAGCCGCTGGACGATGACGAACTGGTCGTCGCCTGGCCGCTGCCGGACGTCGAAGCCGACTGCTCCGGCGCGGTTTCACAGGCGGCGAGAAGTGCCACCGCGGCGAAAATACCCAGAATCTTGACGCGCATTAATCCGTACTCCTAACGAAGGTCGTTGGCTGATCCTTCAACGGTCGACACGGGAACGCAAATAAAGGTTCCGTGACCGTTTGAATCCCTATGGTCCGTGGGTCTGGTCGATACCCGACCCCGGCTACCGCTTAAAACTTGTCTTATAGTGTGTAAGCACTGAATCCAAGACCTTTTTTGGCCCTGTGACGGTCGTCACACTAGGCCGTCACACTAGGCCGTCAGGGGATCAGTGGCGACCAGGCCGGATCGGAGGCGTTGACCGGCGTGATGACCTCGCGTTCGTTGCGCCCGGTGAGGTCGATGGTGTAGAGCCGCGCCCGTCCACCCTTGCCATCGGCGGTGGTGCGGCTTTGGCGGAAGAACATCAGCACCCGGCCATTCGGCGCCCACGTCGGTGCCTCGACCAGGAAATCCTGCGCCAGCAGCCGTTCGTCCGTGCCGTCGGGCCGCATGACGCCGATATAGAAACTGCCGGACAATATCTTGGTGAAGGCGATCAGGTCACCACGCGGCGACCACACGGGCGTCGCATACCGGCCCTTGCCGAAGCTGATGCGGCGGACGTTGCCGCCGCCTGCATCCATGACATAAAGCTGCTGCTTGCCGCCGCGATCGGAATTGAACACCACCTGGCGGGCGTCCGGCGACATGGAGGGCGAGGTATCGATCGAGGAATGGGTGGTCAGGCGCTTCGCCGCGCGGGTCCGCAAATCCATGATGTAGAGGTCGGAGTTGCCCGCCTGCGCCATCGAGAAGATCACCTTCTGGCCGTCCGGCGAAAATCGCGGCGCAAATGTCATGCCCGGGAAATCCCCCAGCACCTCCTGGCGGCCGGTATCGATGTTGAAGATGTAAACGCGCGGAAGGTTACCGTAGTAGGACAGATAGGTGATTTCCTGAAGCGTCGGCGAGAAGCGCGGCGTCAGCACCAGGGACGAACCGTCGGTCAGGAAGCGGTGGTTCTCGCCGTCCTGGTCCATGATGGCGAGCCGCTTCACACGTTTGTTGGCCGGACCCGATTCGGCGATGTAGACGATGCGGGTGTCGAAATAGCCGGTCTCGCCGGTGATCCGCTTGTAGATGGCGTCGGCGATGATGTGCGCCACCCGGCGCCAGTTGTCGGGAATGGTGAAGTAGGCGAGCCCGACCATCTGCTGCTCGCCGAACACGTCCCAGAGCCGGAACTCGACGCGCAGCCGGCCGTCATCGGCCATCTGGGCGCGGCCCTGCACCAGGGCCTCGGCATTGATGACCCGCCAGTCGCCGAACCTGGGCATGGTGTGCAGCGCCGAGGCCGACTGCACGAAGGCGCGCGGGTCGATCGGCTTGAACAGGCCCGAGCGTTCCAGGTCGGCGCCGATGACCTTGGCGATGTCGTGGCCGAAGCGGGTTTCCTGCGCCGTATTGCCGACGAAGCCCGGGATGGCGATGGGCATCGGCTTGACGTTGCCCTCGGTCAGGCGGATGCGCAGTTCCGCCCGGGCATCGGCGACGCCGAGCACGGACGCGGCGGCGAGACCGAGCACGAAAGCGGCGAGGATGCGCATGGCGGCGCGTCTGGTGAAGGCTGCAATCATGGTTCTGACGATCATTGGTACATCCGTTTCGGATCGAATTCGATAGTGATCTGCTGCCAATGTACATATTTCTCGGCCGGCAGGCGGAACGGCTGGCAGCGCGGATTGTAGACCGCGCGCAGCGCCGCGTCCCGTGACGCGGTGTAAAAATCGTTACCGGTCCAGATCGGCGTGTCGACGGCGCGGGCACTGCGCACCGTGCCGTCAGGGTTCATCATCAGTTCAACGGCGATGACCATGTCCTGCGCTTCCTTGCCGCCACCGATCAAGTTCCAGCACGGCCGCAACTGTCGGCGCACCACGTCGACCTCGCTGATGGTTACCGGCAGCACGTTGGCCTGGCGGGTTGTCGGTTTCGGGCGAGCGAGCGCGCGGGCGATCTTCTCCTCGAAGGTCTCCTCGGGCTTCTTCTCGACTTTCTTCGGCGCCGCCTTCGGTTGCGGCGGCGGCGGTTTCGGTTTCTTCTTTTTCTTCTTCGCGTCCTCGATGCTTTTCATGATCGAGGCGACCTGGAAGCGCGGCGGCGGCTTCGGCTTGCGCCGGGGCTTGGCCGTGACGGTGACCGGGTCGGGCTTCGGTTCCGGCTTGGCCACGGGCTCAGGCTCAGGTTCCGGTTCGGGTTCAGGTTCGGGCTCGGGCACTGGTTCGGCGACCGGCTCGGGCTCGGGCTCCGGTTCGGGTTGCGGGTCAGGTTGCTGTTCAGGCGGCGGGGCCGGATCGGTTTCGGCCTCCGGCAGCGCCTCGGGCTCTGGCACCGTGATCGGCTCGGGTTTGGCCACGGGTTCCGGTTCCGGCGCCGGTTCGGGTTCGGGTTCAGGTTCCGGTTCCGGGGGCAAGGCGGCGATTTGCGGTTCCGGCGGCGGTGGCGGCGCCGGTTCCGGCTTCGGTTCCGGCTGCGCTACCGGTTCCGGCTTGGGCTCGGGTTTGGGCTCCGGTTCGGCGACCGGTTCCGGCTCCGGCTCGGGTTTTGGTTCGGGCGGCAGTTCCGGAGGCTGAGGCGCCGTGGTCTGGGACGTCACCTCGGCCAGTTCCAGCAGTTCCACTGGGATGGTGGTTTCAATCAGCGGCGGCGGATCACTGAGTCGGGGCAGCCCGAGAACGGAGAAGGCGACGATGCCGACGTGGAACAGCAGCGAAAAGATGAAGCCCTTGCCCATGCCCTTCTCACTGCGCCTTCGGTTTGGACTTCGGTTTGGACTTCGGTTTGGACTTCGGTTTGGACTTCGGTTTGGACTGGGCCTTCTGCAGCGATTTCGGCGCGGTCTTGGCCTTGGCGCCGCTCTTGACCGGCTGCGTCACCAGGGCGACACGCTTGTAGCCGGCGGCGTTGACCAGGCCCATGACCTGCATGACGCGGCCGTAGTTGATCTGCGCGTCACCCCGGATGAAAACCCGGACATCCGGATTGGCGCCGGTGATGGCGTCGAGCCTGGGCACCAGGGCCTCGGCCTCGATCGGCGTTTCCATCAGGTAGATGGCGCCATCGGACTTGACCGAGATGGCCAGCGGCTCGTCGTCGCCCGGGATGGCCTTGGCCTTCGACTGCGGCAGGTCGACCTGCACGCCGACGGTCAGCAACGGCGCCGTGACCATGAAGATGACCAGCAGCACCAGCATGACGTCGACGAAGGGGGTGACGTTGATCTCGCTCATCGGACGCGAGCGGACGCGGCCGAAGCGGCCGGCTTGTTGATTGTTGCGGCGAAGTGCGACGACCATGCCTAGAGCATGCCTTTGCTATACGAAATCACTGAGACGGCCTCTCCAGCCCGCTGGTTAGGAAGCCCACGCGCAGCGATGCGGGGCCATCGGAAGCGCGGGCTGACGACATCCAGCGGGCTGGAGAGGCCG
>Ga0315336_1000408_pt1 | contig 125347 bp, 124 predicted proteins | sample ASW5metaG_FD_204512 | JGI IMG/M metagenome (GOLD analysis project Ga0315336, IMG submission 204512) | Ammonia-oxidizing marine archaeal communities from Monterey Bay, California, United States - ASW #5 | ecosystem: Environmental > Aquatic > Marine > Intertidal zone | place: USA: California... | reverse complement strand
GACCGGGCAGCAGTTGGCGAAATGCTTGCAGGCCTTGATGGCAATATTGATGTGATCGTTCCCCGTGGCGGTAAGAGCCTGGTTGGTCGAGTTCAGCAAGAAGCACGTGTACCAGTGTTTTCACACCTTGAAGGCATTTGCCATTTATATGTCGACCATAGTGCGCGCCTAGAGATGGCGAAAGAATTGATCGTAAATTCAAAGATGCGTCGAACCGGAATCTGCGGTTCCGCTGAGACCTTACTAGTCCACCGAAGCGTTTCCGCTCAATTCGTACCAGCACTCTGCGCTGAGCTTGCGAGTTTATCTTGTGAAATTCGTGGTTCTGCGGAAGTTTGCGAATTATTTGATGAAGCTGTTCCTGCAAGTGAAGAAGATTGGTCCACTGAATATCTTGCACCAATCATTTCAGTTGCCATAGTTGACGATGTTGTTGCTGCCATTGCTCATGTTCAAAAATACTCTTCTGGCCACACTGATGCAATTGTCGCGGAAGATGCAGCACCAGTTGAGAAGTTCTTCAACCAAGTTGACTCTGCGATTGTGATGCACAATGCGTCGACCCAGTTCGCGGACGGCGGTGAATTTGGCATGGGAGCTGAAATCGGCATCGCTACAGGTAAAATGCATGCGCGTGGCCCTATTGGCGTCGAACAGCTAACAAGCTTCAAGTATCTTGTACGTGGCCAAGGACAAGCCCGACCGTGAAGAACACCAAATCTACAACGAACATGGGATTACCGCATTCCGCATCTGGCATGCGAATTGGCCTGTTTGGCGGCAGTTTCAACCCACCACATCAGGGCCATCGCATGGTATCGCGACAGGCATTGAAACGATTGGGTTTGGATGCTGTTTGGTGGCTTGTAAGCCCGGGCAACCCGTTGAAAGATCACACTGAACTTGCACCTTTGGCTGAAAGAGTCACTGCTGCTCGCGAAATGATTGACCACCCACGCGTCAAGGTTACTGGCTTTGAAGAGCGTCACGGTTTCAAATACACTCACGACACCTTGCACTTCTTGAAAACTAGTTTGCCAGACCGCAAATTTGTTTGGATTATGGGCGCCGACAACCTTTCTGGATTTCATCATTGGGAGCGCTGGCGAGACATCGCAGCGATGATGCCAATGGCGGTATACGTGCGCCCTAACGACGCTCGAAAAGCACCGTTTTCGAAAGCAGCAATCACGTTGGCACGGCACCGTATTGATGAGAGTGACGGGCATAAATTAGCAGACATGGAGGCACCATCATGGGTATACATGCACGGCATTATGAGCAATTTGTCTTCTACTCAACTCAGAAATAAACCAAGTTAAGTTTCCTTCATTGCTGATACTTGAAAACTAAAGAAAAAAAGCGCATAACCTGCCCAACAAGGCAGCAAGAGCTGCTATTCCTCTTAAGAACTATACAAACAGCATGGTTCTTACATTGTCGAAAATGGTTTTGCACTAATGACGCCGAATACAACTACTGAGAGCCAAGACGCTAAAAAACAACAATCTGATCAGCATCTAGTTGAGCTCATCAAGACTGTTTTAGACGACGCCAAATCCGAAGATGTGGTTGCGATAAACATTCGAGAAAAGTCTAGCATTGCAGACTATATGGTTGTGGCATCAGGCCGTTCAAACCGTCACGTTGGTGCTATCGCTGATCAAGTGTCCAGAGCAATCCGTGAATCTGGCGAACCTAAACCGCGTGTTGAAGGTTTGAACTCTATGGATTGGGTTCTTGTGGATGCTGGAGATGTGATCGTTCACATTTTCCGCCCAGAAGTTCGAGAATTCTATAACATCGAAAAGATGTGGTCGGCTGAATTTACACATGAAAACGCGCACTAAACGCTCCCCAACTTATGCGCATAAGTATTGCTGCAATCGGCAAACTCAAATCTGGTCCTGAACGAGACCTTGTTCAACGCTACTTGGAAAGATCCAGTGGCGCGGGTAAAGTCTTGGGTCTTTCAGGATTTACGGTTTCTGAGTTTGGCGAGGCGCGAGGCGACAATGCTGCGCAGCGTAAAAAGGATGAAGCTAAGCATTTGCTTGGATATTGTCCTGACGATGCAATAGTCATTGCCCTGGATGAACGCGGCAGGTCGATGCCAAGTGTGGATTTTTCAAAAAAACTAGCCAACTTTAGGGATGATGGTTCGCGCAATATGGTCTTCATAATCGGCGGACCCGATGGTTTAGATGCCGAGGTTCGAAAACGCGCCAATCTGATATTGAGCTTTTCACCGCTAACATGGCCACATCAAATTGTTCGAGCGCTTTTGTGCGAGCAAATCTATCGAGCAATCACGATTATGAGCGGGCACCCATACCACCGCGAATAAGCAATGGCTTCACCAAGTAGTTCACAAATTCAAACATAGTTTTGCTAGATTGAAAAAACTGATTCGGTATCAACACGCCTTGAGGTTTATAGTTTGGCCAACAATGTGATCTTCTGTTTGATGAAGCGGATATCTATGGCTTGCGGCATTGCGGCCATCTTGTTGTTACCAACACTCTCCCACGCACAATTTGTCGACCCCCAAACCGCTGAAGATGCACGCGCCGAGCTAGAACGCGTTGAACTCACAATTGAGATTAGCGAAAAACGGCTCGACGAACTTCGCAACAGCATTTCAGAGATGGAAGGCGATAGAAGTCAACAAACTGCAGCGCTGATTGAATCCGCGCAAAGGGTTAAACTTGCAGAGATCGAAGTTAATGCCATCTCCGAACGTATGGTTGAATTACGAGCGCAAGAAACCACCATTCAAGACAGCCTTGATATTGAGAACAGCGAAATCGGCACGCTGCTTACCGCGCTTCAAATCATCGGACGCAATCCGCCACCAGCTTTAATCGTTGAACCCAACAACGCCACAAGCTCTGCCCGTGCGGCAATGCTGCTTTCAACTATTCTTCCGCAACTCAGCAACCGCGCCGACGCTATCCGGATCGATCTTGACGAGCTTTTGGCGATTAAGCAGCAAGTTGAAAGTGAAGAAAGCTTGCTTCGTGAAAACTTGTCTGTCCTACGTGAAGAGCGCCTTCGCATTGCGGTTCTGCTCGAAGCACGCCGCACTGGCGTCGCACGTGCAGGCAATGCATTGGCTTCGGAACAACGCGAAGCAGAACTTCTCGCTAGTCGAGCCAAATCACTCAGCCAGTTGTTGGGCATTCTTGAGAAAGAAGTGAAGTCGGTCGCTGACGCAAATGACGCCGCAGCCCTGTCGGATGAAAACCCAAAGTTTAATGTCGGTGTAGCACTTGAAAACGAAGCTATTCAGCTTGCTCTTGCAGATACTAATCGTACAGAACCAGCATTTCCGTTTCCCTTGGGAAAGGGCCATTTGGTTCAGCCAACAAACGGCGTGAGCATCATTGATTATGGCAAAGATGATGGTTTTGGTGGCACTGCCCAAGGTACGTTCATTGTCACTCGCGCTGAAGCACAAGTTGTGGCACCATCTGATGGCTGGGTCGTTTATCAGGGCCCTTACCTTAATTATGGCCAAATTGTCATTATAAACGTTGGGCAAAACTACAACATATTGTTGGCTGGGTTAGAACAAACACAAGTAGAGCTTGGACAATTCATTTTGATGGGGGAACCTGTCGGGGTAATGGGAAAACGCACAATTAGTCAAACTATCGCGACCAGTGCTGGAAACTCGCGCCCAACTCTTTATATTGAACTCCGGGAAAACGGTGAACCAATTGATCCGTCTGACTGGTGGGCTACCACACAAACTGCAACGCGTAATGGATAGAAAATGAAAATTAGTGTGTTAAAAGCCCTTTGGCTGTCATTCGTCATCACCATTTCTTTCGGAGCGCAAAGCGCGTTTGCACAGGAAGAGAACAATGGTCCCCTTTCTGACGATGAGGTCTATCAAGAACTCAATTTGTTTGGCGAAATATTCGACCGTATTCGCGACGAATATGTTGATGCACCGAATGAAAAAGAACTAATTCGTGCTGCTATTCAAGGCATGCTTACATCGCTCGATCCGCACTCAGGATATCTTGACCCTGAGAATTACGAAGACGTTCGAGAAGACACTCAAGGTACCTTTGGCGGTCTTGGCATCGAAGTAATCATGGAAAACGAAGTCATCAAAGTAGTTTCACCAATCGATGATACTCCTGCGGCGCGTGCAGGCGTTTTGGCAAACGACTACATTGTAGAGCTTGATGGCGAGCCCGTGCGCGGCCTTACACTCGACAAAGCTGTCGATAAGATGCGCGGCGAAATTGGCACAACGATCGAACTGACAATTGTTCGCGAAGACAGTGACGAGCCAGTGACTATTTCGATAACACGTGACGTAATCACCTTCCGTGTTGTCCGAACTTCAATTCGTGAGAATGTTGGCGTTATTCGTCTTGCACGCTTCACTGGACAAGCCTATGCCGGCGTTGAAGACGGAATTAGGGACATGAAAGAAGAATTGGGCGACGACCTTAAAGGTCTAATTCTGGACTTGCGCAACAACCCAGGTGGCTTAGTCGACCAAGCGGTGTTCATCTCAGACGCATTCCTTTCACGCGGCAATGTTCTTTCAACTCGCGGTCGGACGGATGAAGAGAATTCTAGCTATGATGCCAATCCAGACGATCTGGACAAGCTGATTGAAGACCTGCCGCTAATCGTATTGATCAACGGCGGATCAGCTTCGGCTTCCGAAATTCTGGCCGGTGCATTGCAGGATCAAAAACGCGGCACACTATTGGGAACAAGGTCTTTCGGTAAAGGCTCAGTTCAATCGATCATCTCACTTGGACCAAACGGCGCTATGCGTCTAACCACTTCGCGTTATTACACGCCGAGCGGACGTTCGATCCAAGCTGCGGGTATCATTCCTGACATTGAAGTTTTCCAGGACATTCCAGAGGAACTTCAAGGCCGCGATGAGATTATTGGCGAAGCTGCGTTAGATGGACAAATTGGTGGCGGAACAGAAACTGAAGCCACAAAAGGTTCTTCTGTGTTCGTCCCGATCAATCCAGATGATGATAATCAGCTAAATTACGCCGTTGACCTTATCTTGGGCACAGAAACTCACGAAGCCTTTCCTCCAAACTCGGATGGGTAGGCAGGATCACCAAGGCAAGTTAAGCTTTCTTGGAACCTTTAGGGCTGATTCCAAAGCATGAGCGATGCACTGAACAAACCGCTGGGACGGAATAAAGCTAAACCAGCATCTGCGTCAAAAGGCAAAGGTGTTGGGCATAAGCGAATTCCGATCGTTCCGATTTCAGTCACATTACTTGTGATTGCTATTGGCGTGCCTGTTGGATGGGTTTGGATGATCGACACGCCAGAAGGTGGCCGACCAATAGTCGAGGCCGAAGTGAATTCTGTCGTAGACAGCAATGAATTGGCCCGTAACCTTCTCACTGAAGAGTCCGGTTTAATTGTTGACGGTGAGAATGATGGCAAGATCGTCTCAACGGACGGTCTTCCTGACGTTACTGAAGAGTATGACGGCATAACGCCACGTCGCGATATGTTAGAGCAAAGCCAACATGGCCTGATCCCACAAGTTGCTGGCAACGGCGATCGTCCTGTGGATGTTTATGCACGAGCTTCAATTACTCCGGACTCTGCCGACGGTAAGCCGCTCATTGCTATCATCGTGACTGGCCTCGGATTATCGCAAGACGGTTCAGCCAGCGTTATCGACAATCTGCCCGATGACTTTACTTTGGCAATGGCACCATATGGAAAGCACGCGGCAACTGTTGCACGACGCGCCCGCGAGGGTGGCCATGAACTGTTACTTCAGGTGCCGCTTGAACCGTTTGATTACCCTCAGAATGACCCCGGCCCTCATACGCTTCTGGTCGGTCAGTCTGCACGTTCCAACCTTGATCGATTGTATTGGCTTATGTCGCGTGTGGACTCCTACACGGGCATCATGAACCATCTTGGCGCCAAATTCACTTCAGCGTCGAACGACTTTGAGCCTGTGATGGAAGAAATAGCGCTTCGCGGCCTGGCATACATTGACGACGGAACGTCCAACAGATCTGTCGCATCTCAATTGGCTCAACGCTCTGGCGCACCGTATGCGCAAGCTGATCATATTCTTGACGATGTGCCTTCGCGCAACAAAATTCTAGAGCAGCTAGCTCGCTTAGAAGTCAAAGCACAAGAACGCGGCTTTGCTATTGCATCTGCTTCTGCATTGCCGGTAACGGTTCGCACACTAGAAGAATGGGCCGGCAAGTTGGAAGATCGAGGCATGGTCCTTGTGCCGATCAGTGCTTTGTACAAAGACAATCTTGGATCTTAGAATGAACAAGTCTGAATTGCGCGAGCAGCTACCCTTTCGCCCATGCGTGGGTATCGCTTTGTTTAACGCACAAGGAAAAGTGTTTGCGGGCAAGCGTATCTCCAAAAATGGCGGAACATCGGAATACGCTTGGCAATTGCCTCAGGGAGGCATCGACAAAGGTGAAGACGCGTTGGTTGCCGCCAAGCGCGAACTCTACGAAGAAACGAACGTGACTTCTGTAGAACTAATCATGCAGGCCCCAGAACAGTTTGACTATGACTTGCCCGAGGAGCTGATCGGCATCGGCCTGAAAGGCAAGTATCGTGGGCAACGCCAAGATTGGTTCGCTTTCCGCTTTGTCGGACATGAAGACGAAATCAATGTCCTTGCACCGGCTGAAGGAGCTCATCCAGCAGAATTCGATGATTGGGCATGGTGTGATCTAAGTGAAATGCCGGATTTGATCGTCCCCTTCAAAAGAGAACTCTACGTCAAAATTTTAGATGCGTTCGCAAGCATTAGGCCAAAGGACTGAAGCCTTGAAAACTATCGGCATTTTGGGAGGAATGAGCTGGGAATCTACGGCTCTATATTACCAGCAACTCAACACGCTTGTTCGACAAAAACTAGGCGGACTTCATAGCGCGGAAATACTGTTGCGTTCAGTTGAATTTGACACAATTGCTACCATGCAGCGTGAAGGAAAATGGCATGAGGCAGGAGAAATTCTCGCCTCCCATGCAAAAGGCCTGCAAGATGCGGGCGCCAACATGTTGGTGTTGGCAACGAACACCATGCACCTTGTTGCTCCACAAATTGAAGCGGCGACTAGCATTCCATTTCTACATATTGCCGATAGCACTGCTGCGGCACTGACAGCAGACAACGTCAGCCGTGTTGGTTTGCTCGGCACAGCCTTTACGATGGAAAAGGCGTTTTTGCGAGACAGGCTATCAAAACATGGTTTGGATGCTCTTGTTCCCGAAGACAACATCTCGAAACTGAATTCCATAATTTTTGAAGAACTTTGCCAGGGCATCGTTTCTGAAACATCTCGAGATATCTACAAACAAGCCATCGAAGACTTGGCTGCCCGTGGAGCGCAAGCTGTGATCTTGGGCTGCACCGAAATCACACTCTTAATAAGTGAAAAAGACAGCGTACTTCCCGCATATGACAGCACTGATTTACATGTGCGAGCTGCTATTGAATTTGCCCTGAGCGACTAATGCAAAAACAGCGGCCCAGTTTGGGACCGCCGTATTAGTTCTGCTTGATGTTCTGTCTATTCCGCGCTTGTGATAATCCAGCGCTGTGTGTCGTTAGCTTGATTTCGACGGCTAACTGCGGAGTTATCATTTGATCCCTCGTGGGCATCAACAAACCGACCAGAACTACGTTGCTTGATTGTATAAGTCTTGTTGCCAAGTGACTGCAAAACCCACTTTTGTGTCATGTTGTTCTGTTTTGGCCGAGTAACGATATTGTAGTTTTGTGGCCCCTGATGGGCATCCAGATACATGCCTGAGCTCTTTTGTTGAAACGTGTATAGGTTGTTGCCCAGCGCTCTTAACACCCAAACTTGCGTTTGATTAAGCTGTGGTGGACGAGTAACTGCTGAATTGTCGTTGGAGCCTTCGTGCGCGTCTAAATAACGGCCAGTGCTTTTCTGTTGAACCGTAAACTCACCTACGATTGAACCTGATGAAGGAGGCGTGGCTGCAACCGCTTTCTTAACTAGCCAACGTTGAGTTGAGTTGTTCTGTGGCGGGCGTGTAACAGCAGAATTGTCGTTGGAGCCTTCATGTGCATCCAGATATCGACCTGTACTCATTTGTTGGAAGGTGTATGTTTCATGACCGTCCAAAACTAAACGCCATTGTTGGGTCGCGTTTTTCTGATTATCTCTCGTTACGACTGAACTGTCATTTGAGCCTTCATGTGCGTCCATAAACCGGCCGCTGCTCTTTTGTACTATTGAGTAAATGTCGTCGCCAAGAGAGCGAAAAACCCAAACTTGAGTGTTGTTTGATTGCTTGCCACGCGTAACTATTGAGTTGTCATTTGAACCTTCATGCGCGTCCAGATATCGGCCATTGCTAGCCTGTTGAATTGTAAACTCACCGTCTAGCGGCACCACCGCCAGCGACGACGCGAGGGTTAAGGTGCTGAATAGTGATGACGTTACAACTACGAGTGCGGTTGAAGCGCGTTTTATTGAATTCCAGTTCATTATGATCTCCCAATCGATAGTGTTCCCATTCTGGCTCCTTTATAGTTGTGCAGTGATGAGACTGCATTGAACGCTAAGTTCATTCTGCGTTCATGTTGAAACAGGCTCTCGAGGTTCACACCCACACAGCCGCAATTATGTGGATTTGGTGATGGATCTAAATCCGACTTTTAGCAGCACTAGAAGGAGAAGACTGAAAACAGCCGTTGTTATCATCGACTTCCCAATGGTGAGACTACTGGTCAAAAAAACGAGGTTGGAGTTGAGGCTCTCGCTGTTCAGCATCATTAGGATACCGACGTTTTCCAAGTAATCCAGCAGTGCAACAAACGGAACGCAGAGCTTTGCAATCAGCGCCATGCCGCTCCACATGCCAGTTACATGCTTTGAGAGTGCTATAAAACTCAGCCATAGGAAAACAGCCAGCAAGACGGGATAAAAGAGATCCAAAAGCAACTGTTGCTGAATGTAAAAGTCTCGCCCGGTGTCACCAAGCGCGCCAAGAAGCGCAAGGGCTTCATCAAGACTGTATCCAGTTGGGCGCATGTCAAATGCTGCTAAACCACCTGATAGTTCCTCAATGTAGGGTAAGCTGTAAGTGAGCATGACCAGATAGATCGACATTGCAAAGCCGAACGATATCCAGAGCAAGCTCCTAGTGTTTAAAATGAGTTTCATGTGAAGTTCCTGTTGTTTGATGTTGTAAACAACTGGCACCGAATGCTGCTTTGCCGCATTATCATTTGATAATGATCGCACAGAAACACCACTTGGCGTTGCAGACGCTTTTCGCAAACAATTCGAACTTGGCCGCAGACGCGGCTGAGATCCTCATTGATATTTGCAATGTGATCAGTGTCGGTGCAGGGGAGTTTCTCGCTGAACAAGGCGAGATCGCCACTACAGAATTGGTGCTTTTAAGCGGCCAAATCGCATGTTCGATATCAAACTCAGACGGACTGTCTGTCTGTTGCGAACTGTCAGAAGGTCCGACGATACTACCGCCCAATATCTCTAGAATACGAGAGGGCAAATCAATCTATGACATTGAGGTCCTTAAAACAGCTTACGTAGCTACCATTGAGGCTAATTGCCTTATGGAAAACATGGTCGAAAACCCCAACATTCGTGATTGGGGCAATGAGATCATGCGTGATCAGTTGATGCGGCAATCCGAGCGCCAGTGGGCACTCGCCGCATTGGATGCAAAAAGCCGGCTAGAATGGCTTCGCGAAAAGCATCCTCTAGTAGAAGATAAATTTGATCACTGGCGTATTGCCTCCTACTTGGGCATGACACCAGTGACATTAAGCCGTGTCCGCAAGCAACTTGCCGCTAACTATTTGGGTAGATGAGGTTCAGCATTTTCATCGCCTCTGAAACCATTTCCTCATCCGAAAGATGTTCAAACTCATCCGCAACACTTGAAGCGTTAAAAGCAAGCAAAACTGGCTCTCCGGTGTACTTATAGATGTTCAGCCATTCGGTGAAATGCCCTCGATCTTCAGCAATCATACCCAGCAAGTCAGCATCTTCATCCCAAAACACTTCGTCAAACTTGAGATAGAGTTTGTTCAACAAACCCATTCCAAGATCATCAATTGCAGCCTGCTTTTTCTTAGGCAGACTTGGCTTGAACGTAATATCTCCAGCTTTTAGGACGCCTAAAGGAACCGTGATGATTGCGCCGTCAAACTCGTGTGTGTTGCCAGCGGAAGTGATACGCACTCCTGAGTTCTCATAGTCGATTTTGTCGACTTTGCTTGAGAGACGGATATCCAAGCCTTCTCCCAAAGCGTCAATTATCTGGTCGTAGCCATTAGCGAAAATTGCATCTCCGCCACCAAGATCTGCACCTTCTTGTGTTGCTTGTTTCGAGATTGTGCCGATGTCAGCCGCATACTCATGTTCCAACGCCGTAACATCCTCAAACCAATCAGGGAGATCGTCGTAACTTTTGATTTGACCGTCTTTGTTGCGGGCGATGTAGTTATCATAATCCGTCGGCAAAAGTTTCGCGTCTATCTCTTTTGCAATTTCGGTTATTGGATTCTTTTTGAGACCATGGATCCATGACGCACCCATATCCAAAGGAACACCCATTGAGCGATCTGTCCAGATGCGCCCACCGACCCGGTCCCGCGCCTCAAACAACGTTACATCGTATCCGTCTTCTACCAACATCTGCGCTGCGATGAGGCCAGAAACCCCGGCGCCAATGATAGCAACGCTGTCGGCATCAGATTCAAAAACCTCCTCAGCAGCCCGTACCCCCGAATAGAATGCTCCGTGTACGGTGGCTGGAAACTTCGGCTCAGTTGCTTCCCCGCAGAAAGTTATCTTGCCATCAATAGGCCGCGCTAAATCTTTGCGCTGTGAGGGCTTAGACCCTTTGGCTAAATAGGAATAGGACCCTCTTGAAAATGGGTCCTTACGCCAGCGCGTTAATTTGTAGGCAGTTGGTTGTCTCCCAGCGGACGCATTAGCTTCAGTCAGGAATGGAGTGTATGCACCAACTGTTCCAAGCAACGCAGCAGAAGCTTTCATGAACTTTCGGCGATTTATCTTATCGTCTGACATCAACATCCCGATCTGCGAAAATAGTTTCCGTTTTCACCACTATTTCACGCACATGAGAAGAATTCTAGGTTTTAAACCCATTTGCGCTACGCAACTTCGGCAACGCTTCTATGATGTTCATCTTCCAAACGGAACTGCTCAACAACCTGATCAAGGTCAGATGCTTGGCTTTCAGTCTGATCAATCGCAGCGTTTGTTTCCTCAACCATTGCCGCATTGTGTTGTGTCATCTGATCCATTTCACGCACTGCGTGCGAGATGTCATTAATTGATGCGGCTTGATCTTGGCTTTCGCGTGCAATGTCGTCCATCAATGCGGTTACGCCATTGACTGATGTCACGATACCATCAAGATTCTCAGAGGCTTGTGCGACCAACTTGCTACCGCCGTCGACTTCTTTACCAGATTGCTCAATGAGCACCTTGACTTCGGATGATGCTTGAGCGGCAGATTGAGCTAGTCGACGCACTTCGACTGCGACAACTGCAAACCCCTTGCCAGCTTCACCTGCCCTTGCTGCTTCAACAGAAGCGTTGAGGGCCAACAGATTGGTTTGGAATGCGATGTCATCAATCATGCCGATTATGTCTGAAATCTTGTTGGCTGAAGCAGTTATCCGTCTCATGGCTTCATTGGCTTCTGACATGACTTCTCCGCCACGCTCTGCCACCTTGCTGGCTTCATTCGCAGAAACCTGTGCCTGCTGAGCGCGCTCAGTATTATCTCTAACAGTTTCAGCTAGTTGTTCAGTTGCTGCAGACGTCTCTTCGATTGACGCTGCTTGTCGTGTTGTGCGTTCGGAAAGATTATTTGCTCCTGCCAAGATTTCGCCAGTCGAAATTTTGAGACCTCTTGAGGTTTCCCTTAGACGACCCATAACATCAGCAAGTTTGTCACCAACACTATTTGTGTCGTTCTTAAGCTGTAAAAATGCACCTTGATATTCGCCCTGAATTCTTTTCGTCAAATCGGTATTTGCAAGCGCCGCTAAAACTTCGCCTGTTTCGCCAATTCCTCTGTCTACAGTCGCAACAAGATTGTTTACGCCGTTTGCAATTTGGTTGATTTCTGCATCGGGGAAATTGGCTTCCACGCGTTTGGTAAAATCCCCAGCAACCGCTGCATCCACCACTTCGCCAAAAGAGAACTGAAGATCTTGCATCATTTCAGAGCGTTCCGACGCCCTTATCTTTGTGGCGTTCTGTTCTTCCTCTGTCATCTCATTGACGCGTAAGCCATTTGCACGGAATACTTCTACTGCACGTGCCATTGCACCAAGTTCGTTCGTTCGTGTTGTAAAAGGAACCTCAGTTTCCAAGTTCCCCTTAGCCAATGTACCCATTGCATCAGTTATGCGATTGAGCGGACGCGTGATTGTCCAACCGATGGCCAAACCAGACAGAATAGTTAGCAGAAGAGCTACACCCACCACTGAAAATATGAACAATCTTGAGCTTTGGGTAACGGCTGTTAGTTTTTCCCGCGCTGCTGTGCCCTGGGCAGTTGCGTCATCAATTACGATCGCCAACTCAAGTGACATAGATTGATACAATCCGTCCAATTGAGCTTGCAGGTCTGCATGGCGCGCTTTAGCGCCAGCATACTCGTCAAACCCTACGTTGTAGAATTCTAGGAGCTCGGCGAGTTCGATCCGCGCCATAGGTTCGACGTTTACTTTTTTGGCCCCACGCAGAATTTTCTTAATCTGCTTATCAACACCCAGAATATTGCGATCGCCACCCTCAATTACAAAGTTACGTTCTGCTAAACGCATCCGTGTGTATTCCAAATTGACGAGGTCTGATTTCAACGGCTTGATTTTTGCCGCAACTTCTTTGTCTGCTTGGGTGAAGTCAAAATAGAAGCCTTGCTCACCAGTTCTGGAAATTTCAGCGCTCGTCTCGACAAGAACTTCAAACAAGCTTCTATATTCGGCAAGCTGCGCCTGCGTTGTGCTGATGTTGATCCCTATTTCACTTTCGCCCGCTAAAGAATAAAGCTTTTCAAGTAAGCTCGCCGATTTTTCACTCTCTGCTCGCTGCAATTCAGCGATTTGAACATCGTCTTTTCTAATGAAATCTTTTTCAAGCTGGCGAACCAATAAATTGCTTCGCCCGACGGCTTGAGCTGTTTGCTGTACCGACGAATAATAACGCTCCGCTGCGATTTCTTTCGTCTTTTGCTGCTCAGAAAGAAAATAGAACCCACCTACCAAAACCATCAACAATCCACTCAGGATTGATCCAATCGCTATTCGCGTGGATATCTTCAACGACTTCAAAAAGCCAAAGGACGGCTGGAACTTTAACACGCGCAGAAACTTCATTTGGAACACTCCCCACCAAATTATGAGGAACGCTAGGATCAATTGGTTTCTAATTGGTTACGTACCAATTTAATACATAATGCGAATTAATAACGTGTTTTCATAGTGTTCCAAGATTTCACGATTACTACATACGCTCAGAAAGTAATAAATTCAGGTACTTAAATGTGAATTGGTAGCTCAGATTTCAGTTCAAATAAGCTTTATTTGACAAAAGTTTTTACAAATATCGTCTGTTTACTTTACAAATAATTGACAAATTAATCACTAGTAACTATTTTCAGTGTATGGGGATGCGAGAAACGCACCGACAAAGCAAATACCGTGTTTAGGAGAATACTCAACATGCACGAAATCGACGCCCAAACACGTGAAAAGCTCATGTCAGTCAGCACAGCCACACTTACAACTGCCATGTTCAAACGCGGACTTCGCAACATTTTTATTCAAACTGCGCAGCGTTTAAGCCCGGGCGAGAACATGGTCGGGCCTGCTTACACATTGCGATACATTCCTGCACGTGAAGATCTTGATGGCTTGGATTCATTTGCTGATCGTGAGAATGCTCAACGTAAGGGTGTAGAAGAATGCCCAGCAGGTGCAGTTTTTGTCATCGACTCTCGTGAAGACGCGACGGCAGCCTCCGCTGGGTGTATTCTTGCGGCGAGACTACAAGCTCGCGGATGCAATGGCATCGTAACAGACGGTGGTTTCCGCGATACACCGGAGATCGCAGCTCTAGACATGCCAGCTTACCATTCGCGGCCCAGCGCACCGACCAACTTGACCAAACACCACGCAGTTGCTGTGAACGACCCAATTGCTTGTGGCGGTGTTTCAGTGTTCCCAGGTGACATCATGGTCGGCGACAACGAAGGCGTAGTTTGCCTCCCTGCCCATCTCGCAGATGAGATTGCAGAAGAGGCCGTTGAAATGACAGTGTTTGAAGACTTCGTCATGGAAAAAGTTCAAGAAGGTGCTTCAACCTTTGGGCTATATCCACCGACAGATCCTGCAACAAAAGACTTGTATGACGCATGGCGTCTGGCAAAAGGCAGATAGAAAACGATGGCGATAGCGGCCCAAGTTCAAGAGGAACAGAGTTTTGATGACCAGAACCTCACTGACTTATTGTCAGATGTTGTACTGGACACCAAGCGACCGCTCGCGCCACAAATCTTCTCGGTTTTGAAGCAACTCATACTAACCCTTCGGTTGTTACCCAGCCAAGCAATTTCAGAGAAACAAGTCGCCAAGGTACTCAGCGCAAGTAAAACACCAGTGCGAGAAGCAATGATCCGACTTGAAGAAGCAGGCCTTGTGAATGTCGTACCGCAGAGCGGCACCTATGTCGCGCCACTGGAGGTAGATCGATTCTTTGCCGCGTGTTTCATCAGGCGACAACTTGAAACCGGTTCGGTGCGTGCCGCTGCGCAGCATGAAAATCGCGCCAGAATTTGTAAGTCACTTGAGACTCTAGTTGAACTGCAAGTGCAGGCTTTCTCAATTGAAGATTATATTCGGTTCTTCGAGCTGGATGATCAATTTCATAAGTCACTGTTTGAGCTTACTGGTTTGCCGAGTGTTTGGGAGACTATTCAACGCACTCAAGTTGACGTTCATCGCATTCGCCAACTCAGACGGATCAAGAAAGTGCGCAACTGCCAAAAAGTGATCGATGATCATCTAGCCATCATTACTGCGGTAAGAAGCGGATCAGCTGACCGTGCTGAAGCGGCAATGCTTGCGCATATTGGACCTATTGCTGCCAAATTCGGTGATCAAGTCGATCATCCAGATTTCATCGAAACGATCAAAGCGCTGAACACAACACGCCCTCGAATGCGTAAAAGAACGATTTCAAAAATCAAGTAGCTGATGCTCCAACGGACTTTTTGTAGTCCGGACGGGCTCTCCTAAACAACAAACACACACATCACTGGAAGAGACTTAATGTTGACAGGCAAACACTTGGTGGCCGGCGAATGGCTTAGCACCGACAAGCAATTTCTGAATGAACCCGTTTCCGGCGACCCAGATATTTTTGCTGTGGGTACGGTTGAACTGGTTGATAAAGCTGCCGTTGCTGCTGAACAGGCTTTCTGGGAGTATGGCTATTCCAGTCGCTCAATACGGGCAAATTTTCTCCGGTCTATTGCAGAAGAAATCGATCTGCTCGGCGACCAAATTACGGCAATAGGAACGAAAGAAACGGGTTTACCAGAAGCGAGGTTGATTGGTGAGCGGGGCAGAACGACAAGCCAACTTAAACTGTTCGCGGATCACATTGAGAAGGGTGAATATTTGGACAAACGCTTTGATGAAGCCTTGCCAGATCGCCAACCCTTGCCTCGCCCTGAACTACAGCTGGTTCAACGTCCGATAGGTCCAGTAGCGGTATTTGGTGCTTCCAATTTTCCATTGGCATTTTCAACCGCAGGCGGCGACACAGCCGCAGCGTTGGCAGCTGGCTGCCCTGTAGTTGTAAAAGGACATACCGCCCACCCGGGAACTTCTGACTTGGTTGCACAAGCTATCCATGCTGCGGTCAAATCAAACGGTCTACATCCGGGAGTCTTTAGTCAAATACAAGGCGGCGACCGATCTGTTGGACAACGTTTGGTTCAACACCCGTTGATCAAAGCGGTAGGCTTTACCGGATCCCTTGGCGGAGGTCGCGCGCTGTTTGATCTTTGTGCTTCACGACCAGAGCCTATTCCGTTCTTCGGTGAACTTGGCAGCGTCAACCCAATGTTCATTTTGCCCGGCGCCATGCGCGCTCGAAATGTCTCAATTGCAGAGGGTTGGGCAAGCTCTCTCACCATGGGTGCAGGTCAGTTCTGTACGAACCCAGGTGTAGCCATTGTCATTGCAGGTTCAGAAGTCGATACGTTCGTGACCGCTACAAAATCGGCGTTGCAAAAAATTGACGGCCAGCAAATGCTGACAAACGGCATCGCCGACGCGTTCCACAGCGGCAACAAACGTATTGCAAATTCAAAGGGCGTTGATCATTCCTTGAATACAAAATGTGACGGCCGCCTCGCTTCGCCACAACTGTTTGTGACAACCGGCGACGCATGGCTTTCCAACGAAGATTTGAGCGAAGAAGTGTTCGGCCCACTTGGCATGATCGTCGTTGCCGATAGCCTGGATCAAATGCGCCAAATTGCAATTAGGTTGAAAGGCCAACTGACGTGCACGCTTCAAATGGAAGCAGATGATTCAAAAACGGCTCAACATCTTATGCCAATTTTGGAACGTAAAGCAGGTCGCATCCTAGCAAACGGCTTTCCAACAGGCGTTGAAGTTTGTGACGCAATGGTGCATGGCGGACCATACCCAGCATCAACCAACTTTGGCGCAACGTCCGTAGGCACAATGTCTATCCGCCGGTTCCTTCGGCCTGTGTGCTATCAAAACCTACCAGAAGAACTCATGCCTGAACAAGACGCATAGGAGCTCCCTCTCCTACTGCGTTGAACAGAATGTCAGGCACAAAAAAGCCGCGCTCACTTTAATCAGTCGAGCGCGGCTTTTGTTTGTTCAATCAGGTTATCTGGAAAAGCTTAGAGCTCCAAATCTCCACGTGCAGGGCGATCATTCTTAATGGTGAAGATCATGCCATCAAGCAGCTCAACAAGGTCTGGACGCACCGCAGGGCCATTAGACACGGAAATGATTTGAACGTCACCACTAGGCGTAATGCAGAATATGCCTGGCTCTGCAAAAGCACGGTCGGTTTCGGTCTCACTCAATGGGGTGCTTACAAACAAACCAAGTTGCTTCATCTGAACTTGACTAAGTCCAAACCCGATGTCGAAGGTCCAGCCAAATTCCGCTATGTCAGCTTTTGCCTTCTCTTCAGTATCGGCTGAAACCACAGCAATTTCGAAGTTTGCATCGTGCCATTCACTTTGCATTGCTTCGAGTTGGTTCAGATATTTTTTGCAACGGCCGCAGTGTTTGCCGCGGTAAACAATGAAAAGTGTCCACTTTTCAATATCACCGCCAACTTTGATTGTACCGCCACCAACTTTGTCAAACGACATTGTTGGAAAAGCTGAACCTGATTTCAATGTAACTGGCATGAGTTTTCCTTTAGTCGGCTGACGTCACCACTACCCGAGTAGTGACGGAAGCCATAGTGAGAATGCTGGGACGTATGTCACAAGAACCAGAGCCAAGAGCAAAGCAATATAGAAAGGCCAAATGGTCTTCAACGACTCTTCGATTTTGATCTTACCTACGGCACACCCGACGAACAGACATGTCCCAACTGGCGGTGTACATAGCCCCAGACCCAAGTTGATCAGCATCATAATGCCGAATTGAGTTGGATCCATGCCAATGCTTTTCGCGATCGGCAGGAAGATCGGTGTACAGATCAAAAGCAATGCCGCCATGTCCATGATCATGCCAAGACACAACAAAATGATGTTGATCATGAGCAAAATGATAATTGGATTATCAGAGATGCCGAGCAATGCATTGCCCATCAGTTCAGGCACTTGGTAAAGCGCTAGCAGGTAAGCGAATGAACTCGCGAAGCCGATCAAAATCATCACCATCGCAGTTGTGCGGACAGCTGATGTCACAGCTGTTATGAAGCCCTTCCAGTCAAGAGAGCGATATACAAATGCTGTAAGAAGCAACGCGTAAATCGCACCAAATGCGCCAGATTCTGTAACAGTGAAGATGCCTGAAAGAACACCACCAACAATGATCACTGCCGTGATCAGACCAGGAACAGCTGCTGCTGCGGTTAGAGCGACGGCCTTAAGGCCGGGGAACGGTTCTGCTGGATAGCCGTGCTTGCGTGCCAGAATGTAGGCAGCAACAGCAAGACATACGCACATCAGAATACCTGGAATCACACCAGCCAAGAACAATTTGGAGATCGAGATACCACCACCTGCAGCGATGGCGTAGATGATCATATTGTGGCTAGGCGGAATAACGATGCCAGCAATTGAAGACGTCACTGTAACGTTTACAGCATAATCGGGACGGTAACCGCGCTCTTTCATCACTGGGATCATAAGTGAGCCCAATGCTGAGATATCAGCAATCGCTGAACCAGAAATGCCGCCGAACAGCATAGATGAGAAGATGTTTACTGATGCAAGACCACCGCGCATATGCCCAACAAGCGATGAAGCAAACTTCACCAGCCTAATGGCAATGCCGCCGTGCAGCATAAGCTCGCCGGCAAAGACGAAAAATGGAATGGCAAGCAGTGAGAAAACCGAGATGCCAGAGATTGTACGTTGGAAAGTGATGAGCAACGGAAAGCCTTCATACCAGAAGGCAGATAGCGCCGCCAAGCCCATTGCAAACGCAACAGGAATGCCGAAGAAAACGCACGTAAAGAAGACGCCAAGTAAAATAGTGAGGCCCATCTTATAGGTTCTCCTCTAGGTCATTGATGAAAGCAGTTGAGCCGAACATGTCAGATAGACGAAGGCAAAAACGTATTCCAGAAAACAGGAACAGCAGGCCGCCGCAGAATACTGAAGACAATGTACGGAAACTCTCAGGGATATTGAGCATGGGCAGTAGTGTGTTCCACCCGAAATTGAATAGTTCGACACTTGCGATGAACATAATTGCGCCAAAGGCTGCAATCACAAAGTCTGAAACAAGGAAGACCAGTTTCTGAACTGGTTCTGGCATCGCATCTCGGAACATGCTCACACCAAGGTGTGTCCGTTCGTGAATGCCAACACCAGCGCCAAGGAGCGCAATGTAGCAAACCAACAATAGGGCCAATTGTTCAACCCATGTTGGTGTGACGTTTAAAACGTAACGGCCAAAGACCAACCATCCAAATGTTGCCACCAAAACAACCAAGGAAACCGAGCAAACAAAGATAATCAGTTTCGCAAGAGCATCTTGGAATTTTAGAATTGGATGTCGTGAAGTTTGTGCTTGTTCGTCGCTCATCGCAACCTCTCAAATAAATGGGCGCCATCCGTAAGGATAGCGCCCAATGAAGTATTTGTGAAATTAGTTAGCTTGGAACAAAGCCACTAGGTCTGCCAAATCAGGGCTAGCAGTTAGGAACTGTGTGTAAACAGGCTGCATTGCGTCTTGGAAAGCTGACTTGTCAGCGATTTCGTTAACAGTAACACCACCGTCTAGAACAACTTGCATAGAAGCTGCTTCACGCTCTTGCCAAAGCTTGCGTTGCAAGTCTGTGCTGTTCTTACCAGCTTCAAGAACGATTGCTTGATGCTCAGCAGATAGAGCGTCGAATGAACGCTTGCTCATGCATAGGCACTCAGGAATGATCAAGTGTTGTGACAATGAGTAGTATTTTGCAACTTCAAAGTGGTTTGTTGATTCATATGATGGAGGATTGTTTTCCGCACCATCAACAACGCCAGTTTTCAAAGACTGGAACACTTCAGCAAAAGCCATTGGTGTCGCGTTACCGCCCATAGATTCAATCATGCCAACGAATAGATCGTTGTTCATCACGCGAACTTTCATGCCTTGCACGTCAGCAGGAGTGTTGATTGGACCTTTAGAGTTGTAGAAGCTACGTGCACCAGCATCGTAGAAACCCAAAGCTTTAATGCCTTTAGCTTCCAAACCTGCGCTCAAAGCAGCACCAGCTTCACCGTCCATAAGGCGGTACATGTCTGGGACTGATTTAAAGATGAACGGTAGTGAAACAACGTTTGCTTCTGGCACAACTTGACCCATTGGGCCCAGGCTGAATACGCCAAAATCTAGAGCGCCCAAGCGTACTTGCTCAATCGCGTCAGGTTGTGATCCAAGAACGCCGCCGTGGAATACTTTACCTTTGACTTCGCCACCAGTTTTCTCTGCAACTTCAGCAATAAATGCTTCCATGCCGTGTGAAACTGGATAGTCTTCCACGTGGATGTTCCAACCGCGAAGATCCTTCGCCATTGTTACTGTGCTGAATGAAACAGCTGCCGCAAGTACGGCTGCGCCCAACGCACATTTCTTGATTGTAGAATATACCATTATTTTCCTCCGAGTTGGTAATTCAAGATTTGTTGTAAAATATAATTACAAATTTTTACAAATCTGACAAGCGATTTCGAAAAGAAGAATTTTCTCTTTGTTTTACAAATAGATACGAGGAATTTCCGCAAAGTCTATTTCCGAACAACTTTACCGCTAGCTCGTGGGTGATACTAATCCGCCAATTCTTCCGCACATATTTTACCAAATCTGAAACCGAGTCGAAAACGGTTCCGAGCTATGCATGGCACGCTTGTTGCTTCGTTATTGGTATACTTTTTTGATCTTTGGACTGTCATTACATGCAATCTGTGAAGAGCCATTATCTAGAACCCCTGAAACCGCCAATGAGCGCCTCTTCCAAGCGCACTCATGAATCCATACAAGCTCCACTAGAGAAAACTCATGAAGGCAGTAAGGCAAATTATGCCGCTAGAGCGGCAGAATTTGCTGCGCCCAAGTTTTCTCATCCTGTTCAAAGTGTACTATTAACCGCTCAGGAAAACAGCACCAAAGAATCAACCGCGGCAAAACTGGATCACCTGTTTGCGAACGATCCAGTTAGACCGGCTGGCCCTGTTGAACTTGGTAACATTCCGGAACTACTTTTGCCTTCTGCTCAAAATGTTGCAGCCATTAGCAAACACGCGTCTGCTCGCTTCTCTGAAATGCTTAAACAGTACGGAATTCCTGAAGCACCTGAAACGATTACCTTCAATCAGGAAGGAAAAATGAGACTACCTGAAAACTATCCTTTTAAAGATGAGTTAAATGCCGCCCTCGACGAAAACCCTGGACTTGTGCGTGAGCTGAGCACGCTGAACGCTTTAGCCAGCCACGTCGCCGAATTCCAGAAGCGCGAACCTATGTACGAAGAGATCCAATCTGCAGAATCTCAGGCCGATGTTAACAGGATCATTGAGAAGTATTTGCACTTCTTCCTGGGCGACGGTGACTATTCAGATATCTCACTAGCATTCTCGAAAAACGGCAGCATCACACCAACTGCAGATGGGCAGGCCGTAAGGCTCAACTAAGTCGGAGGCTGTATATTGAAAGCACAGTTAAAAACCCAGCTATCCTCAAACAAGGGCAAGGCATTTGGGCTTCTAATTTTGGCGCAAAACGTCACACGATTTTGATCCAAACAATCTGCAAATTGAAATGAACGCGCAACTTACCCCATTCAATCCCGACCTATTCGTTATGCGTTTCTAATCCAAATTGAAAAGTATCCGGCCACCGCAGAAGTCGAAACAAAGTTTATTGTTCCACGCCCAGTTTGTTTAAGAATTGTATCAAGTCGATCTCGGTACCAGTTGTTGGTATCCCGCCGTAGTGGTTTAGCCTTCATTTCTTCCATCAAGATCGACAGTTGGATCATCGACGGCGACGCTCACCTGAGCTAAGGAAAACAAAAAGACATTGTACAACTAAGACCATCGTTATGATAAAGCAGGCAAGCATAAGGCGCTTACTTCAGATTTAAGCGAAGCCGGACTGTAGTACAGAGAACAACTTACCTGCTTATCACTGCTCAGAAAATCTAAAAAGATATTCCCCTTACAACATCGGCGGTTTTTGAAACCACTTCGTCGGCTTCTTCTTTCGTTAGGCAGAACGGTGGAGCGAAGCCCAAAATGTCGCCTTGTGGCATGGCACGGCCTATGACGTTTTTCTCGAGCAGTCCAGCTGCCATTTGCGGGCCTATCTTTTTCGCTGGGTCAAAGAATTTACGATTTTCTTTGTCTGCTACAAACTCAATTGCGCACATCATTCCCTCGCCACGAACATCGCCAACATGTGGGTGATCGCCAATTGCTGCTGTCATTTGTTCATTCAGGTATGCACCAATCTTACCCGCATTCTCGACAAGCCCCAGTTGATCGATGAGGTTGAGGTTTGCCACACCGGCCGCTGCGCCAATTGGGTGCGCTGAGTAAGTCCAACCGTGACCTATTGGGCCATTTTCATCTGTCCCTTGTTCGAGAACAGACCACATTTTCTCGCCAACGATGGATCCAGAAAGCGGAGCGTAAGCAGACGTCATGCCTTTCGCGATGGTAATCAAGTCAGGTTTAATACCGTAATGATCAGAGCCAAACATAGTACCCAAGCGTCCAAAACCTGTAACAACCTCATCCGCGACGAGGAGAATATCGTGTTTCTTCAAAACCGCTTGAATAGCTGACCAATAGCCTGCAGGCGGAGGCACAATACCACCAGTTCCGAGTATGGGTTCACCGATGAATGCTGCAATAGTGTCAGCTCCCTCGGCAGCGATTTGCTCTTCTAGTTTTGCGACACAATGGGCAACGAACTCACTTTCAGTTTGGTCCGCGTTCTCTCTTCTAAAATAGTAAGGCGCTTCGGTGTGCACCACCTGGGTCAAAGGTAGGTCGAACTTCTTGTGAAACAGCTCCAAGCCCGTGAGTGACCCTGTCATCAACCCAGAGCCGTGGTAACCGCGCCATCTTGAGATGATTTTTTTCTTCGCCGGACGACCGAGTATATTGTTGTAATACCATATCAATTTGATGTTAGTTTCGTTTGCATCTGAACCGCCCAATCCAAAATACACCTTAGACATATTCTTCGGCGCGCGATCCAAAATCATCTTCGCAAGGGTGATCGACGCTTCAGTGCCGTGCCCGACATAAGAATGGTAATACGCGAGTTCTTTGGCTTGATCGGCGATTGCTTCTGCAATCTCTTGTCGGCCATAACCAACATTCACACAATAAAGGCCCGCGAATGCATCCAACAGTCTGTTGCCCTCCCGGTCGACAATGTGAACGCCATCTCCGCCTGTTACGATCCGTGTCGGGCTTTCACCACGTGCGTGTTGTGCCAAGTGTGTTGACGGGTGGAAAAAGTTATCTCGATCCCACTGGTCTAGTTTGTCATTTTTGAGCATTTGAATTCCTATCAAGTAATGAGACGGTTAATGCGCGGACTACTCCCAGTCGCGGCAGACGTATTTGATTTCTGTGAAAGCTTCCAAACCATAGCGTGCACCTTCACGTGCAAGGCCAGATTGTTTGTATCCGCCGAACGGGATCGGTGCTCCCGTCACCTTTGAGCGGTTTACCGCCACCATTCCAAATTGAAGCGCGCGGGTCATGCGGTAGATACGTTTTGTATCTGCAGTGTGAAGATAAGCGATTAGGCCGTATTCGGTCGCGTTGGCTTTCTTAGTGACAATCTGTTCATCAGAAAACGACTGAAGCGCAGCAACCGGACCGAATGTTTCCTCGTGCATAATTTTTGCAACATCTGGCACGTCCGCAAGAACTGTGGGTTCAAAAAAGAGACCACCTAGTTGATGCTGTTTACCACCGACAAGAACACGGGCGCCTTGAGCAACGGCGTCGGACACATGGTCCATTTGTTTGTTGAGTGCATTTTCATTCATTAACGGGCCAAGGTCCAGATCCTCAATCCCTGCGCCTACGGTCAATTCTGCGGTAGCAGCTGCAAATTTCTCACAAAAAATATCATAGACATTCTCGTGAACGTAAAAACGGTTCGCGCCTAAACAGTCTTGCCCAGAAGTTGCAAACTTTGCGGCTATGGCCTCTTTTACGACCTGATCGACATCGCAATCATCGAACACAATAAATGGCGCGTGCCCACCGAGTTCGAGCACCAGCGTTTTCACAGTCTGCGCACATTGGCGATATAGAAGTCGGCCAATTTCCGTAGACCCCGTGAACGACAAAGCTCTTACCCGCGGGTCTTTGGTCCACGGCTCGACGATGGTCGGCGCTGAACCCGTAACAACATTTATCACGCCCGGTTCAAATCCCGCACGTTCAGCCAGCTCAGCAAGCGCAAGAGCAGAAAAGGGCGCTTCAGCCGATGGGTGAGCAACCACGGTACAGCCTGCTGCCAATGCCGCCGCTGCTTTTCGCGTCAACATTGCCGCTGGGAAATTCCATGGTGTAACAAGTCCACATACTCCAATCGGCTCCCGCCACAGCTCGACCTCTGCATTGTCCAGATGGGATGTAACGCCCTCGATGTTTGGACGCTTTGCTTCTTCCGCATAGAATTCAACAAACGAAGCTGCATAATCGATCTCACCCAGCGCTTCAGAGAGTGGTTTTCCTTGTTCTAGCACCATGATCTGCGCAAGGTCAGATTTGTGTTCGATGATCAATTCATACCAACGTCGTAACAATTTCGACCGAGTTTCAGGTAGTTGTTTTGACCACAAAACAAAAGCATGTTCGGCTGCTGCCACGGCCGACAAACTTTGTTCGGCATCGAGCGAAGGCACTTCTCCAATCCAACTTCCGTCTGCTGGATTAGTAATTCTAAGTGATTGCCCATCGGTGCTGTTAACCCATTTTCCATCGACATAAGAAAACTGACGAAACAATTTTGCGTCGTCCAAGCTCAATATTGCTCGGTCGCCGTCTCTTTCAGTTTGCATCGTATTCGCGCTCATATTGCTCCCCTCGAAATTCAACAAAGAATAGGTGGGTTTCCAAAGAAGGTGGCACCAAACAGAGGATGAAATTCAGAAGAGCTTTCTAAAAACGGTATGCGAAACAGCTGATTTCACTAGCGACCATTCGCAATAGTCTATTTAGCGCCCAGCAGCGTATCAAAAGGAAGCGAGTGAGACTGTTTTACAGGCTTGGTCACGATGTATGTAAAATAACGCGCGAGGCCAATTTTTTGATCTAACAGTTCGTCGATCAGTCGTTGATAGCTATCAATGCTGTTTGTCACCACTTGCATGAAATAGTCGAGCCCGCCGCCTATCGCCCAACAAGCTTGTATTTCTTCATATTGTTCGATTGCTTCTTCAAATTGTCGAAAACTGGATGCTTGATGATTTTCCAATTCAACTGCAACAAATATTGTCACGGAGGTCACGATCTTTTTCAGAGCGATGTTGGCCCGATAAGACACAATGATCTCGGCTTGTTCTAGTCGTTTAAGACGTTCCCAACACGGTGTCGGTGACAAATTGACTCGGGCAGCGAGCTCAGACTTTGAGATCCGGCCTTCTTGCGACAATACCTTAAGCATTTGAATGTCGCGAGTATCAAGTTTCAGCACAATTGAGTCTCGCTATCTGTTCGTTTTGATATGTGTGCCGATAGAATTGGAACGTACAATTTCTGAGGCATGATTAGCGATTGCGGTATCTTGCGCGCCAGTGCCGGTGAGGTCACATATGGTAATCTGCGAGTTATCTTCTCTTCCGGTTGCCTTTTGTGCAACAACATCTCCAAGCTCGAGTGGCGAGCGTTCAGCATCCCAAATTCCAGCTTCAATGGCACCACGTAACTCGCCAAGTTTGCTACACTGAGATATCCGATCACATACCATTTTATCCGCACGCACGACTATCGCAGGGTCTAGCTCACCTTTACCCTCTTGGTCCGAGCCCATGGCAGTAATATGCAAACAGGGGTGCAGCCAGTCCACGTCGATCAAAGGCTCACGCGAAGGTGTGGTTGTCACTACCAATTGAGACCGGGTAACTAGAGATTTCAGGTCTAGAACCACCCTCGTCTTCACGTCAATTCTGTCCTCTATGTCTTTGGCGCATTGCTGGGCATGATTATCGTTTCGCCCCCAAACCAGCACTTCCTCAAATTTCCGCTCTTCATACGCTGCTTGAATCTGCAGTCTTGCTTGCACACCGGTTCCAACAACACCGGCCGTAATTACATTTCTTGGCGCAAGATGACGAGCCGCCACCCCACCCGCAGAAGCAGTGCGAATATCGGTCAAATATCCATTATCTAAAAACACGGCCTGAACTACACCAGTCTTGGCACTTAACAGCATCATTAGACCGTTTAAACTTGGCAGCCCAATTTTGGGATTATCAAAAAAACCCGGTGAAACTTTAATCGCAAATCCATCAAGGCCAGGCAAATATGCAGTCTTTACATCCACATCGGCATTAACGTGAGGGATATCCATCGACATAATCGGCGGCATAATGACCTCACCGTTTGCCAGTGTTAAGAAGGCGTTTTCTATCAGGTCATTTGTAGCGCTATTGAGGGAAAGAACCGACTTCAGTTCAACTTCTGTAACGATCAAAACATCAGCTTTCATACTCAGATCCTTTTACAAGGTAATCGCCCAGCATAATGTCCTGCCCGCTCATGATTTGGGTAAAAACACCCATGTCCAAATTTCGACCAGTTATGATCGTTGCCGTTGGTCCTTTGATTTTCAACTTACCACTAAGCACCGCTGAAATACCCACTACGCTTGCTCCCTCTGCGACAAGTCGATCTTCAAAGTAAAGCGCTTGCATGGCATGATAAATCTCTCGTTCTGTCACGAGAACAATCTCGTCCAGCAAGTCGCGGCAAATCGAATAGGAAAGTCTGTTTTGCAGGCCAATGCCGCCACCAAGGCTATCGGCTAGACTTGGTACTTCTTTAACTTCTGTAGGACGGCCAGCCGAGATTGAAGCGGCCATTGCTGCGCCTCGATCCATGGAGATCCCGATGATGGAAATATTTGGATTAACCGCTTTGGCAGCAACGCAAATCCCTGCTGCAAGCCCACCACCTGACAAGGGCACAAGCAGCGCCTTTAAGTCGGGCCGTTCCTTTAGAAGTTCTAAGCCAATGGTGCCTTGACCTGCCATGACATTTTCGTCATCAAATGGCGAAATTTCGGCAAGTCCTTCTTCACGACCTAGCCTAATACTTTCAGCCAGAGCTTCGTCTTGGCTCAGCCCGACCACACGGACTTCGGCGCCGAGCGCTTTGATGCCTTCCACTTTTGCTCGCGGCACTAGCCCTGACACGCAAACTACCGTTCGCAACCCTTGCAGTTTTGCGGCATAGGCTACAGCCCGACCATGATTGCCCGTGGAACAACATGTGATGCCCGCCAGTCTACTGTCCAAGTTCTTGATCGCATTTACAGCACCGCGAAGTTTAAACGCACCCATGGGCTGAGCTATCTCGAGTTTGAGCAAAAATTCATTTCCTGTCTTTTGCGACAAGAATGGTGATGGTACCAGCGGCGTATTATCAGCCAAACTGGCAATCTTTTTTTGCGCGGAAAGAACATCGGACAAGTCAATCATGTCGAGTTAGTCCGCTGATTTCACAGCACTCAGGAACTGTTGCGTCCGCTCCCTTTGCGGATTATCAAACAACGCTTTCGGCACGCCTTGCTCCTCAATCTTTCCATCATAGAAAAAGCAAATGCGATCTGAAATGTCCCGAGCAAAACCCATTTGGTGCGTGACCATAAGCATGGTTAGATCATGCTCGGAGACAAGCTTCTTAATCACGTTGGTCACTTCTCCAATGACCTCTGGGTCAAGCGCTGATGTTACTTCGTCCAACAACATGACTTTCGGTCTCATGCATAACGCACGCGCGATTGCAACGCGTTGTTGTTGCCCCCCAGACAGACGTATCGGGTGTTGGTCCATCTTTTCAGCGAGCCCCACCATTTCGAGCATTTCTTCTGCGCGTTCAATCGCATCTTTCTTGCTCATTTTGAGAACATGAACCGGAGCTTCGATGCAGTTCTGAAGCGCAGTCATGTGCGGAAACAAGTTAAAGTGCTGAAAGCACATCCCAATCTCGCCTTTAACAGTTCGTACGTAGCCCGGGGAAGCAGGCACCAACACTCCATTTTTCTCCATGTGCGTTAAAGGCTTGCCATCGACGTAAATCACGCCACCATTGATCTGTTCCAATGTCATGAGCATGCGCAATACAGTCGTTTTGCCAGAACCCGACGGCCCAATGACCGACACCATTTCACCTTTTTGGATATCAAGATTCAGAGAGTCTAAAACTGTAAGGTCACCGTATTTCTTGGTCACATTCATAAAACGGACCATAGGAACATCGTTGCCTGTCAGTTCTACCGGGTATTGTGACATTTCATCCATTTCGTGAACCTTGCTGTTGATCAGTTGCGCTTGTTTCGAAATCAAGTTCATCTCGTCATTCCCAACTTCCACCGCACAAAGGACTCGAGAAGTCGCAAGAGCGCTGCGGTGGGCAATGACAAAGCCAAGAAGATTAGGCCAACAATTGTCATGACTTCCGTATAGCGCCAGTATTCTGAGCCAATTGCGGTGGCAACATGCATCATTTCAGCGACACCAATCACCATCAGCATCGGTGTATCTTTAAATATGCCTATCAGATAGTTGCCCATTCCAGGCAGGGCGAACGGAAGAGCCTGTGGCAAGATAATGCCAAAAAACGATCGACGAGCCGACAGATTGAGCGCAATACATGCTTCTGCTTGACCCGCAGGAACTGCGTTTAAGGCACCCCGGTAAACCTCGGAAAGATAGGCTGCATAATGCAGACCTATTGCTGTCATGCCTGCTACCCATGGGCTTAATGTGATGCCAAATTGCGGACCAACAAAAAACACGAAGAATATCTGAACAACCAGAGGCGTCGATCGGATAAATTCAACGAACTCTCGAACTATTCTGTTAAAGATTTTACTTTTAGTACGCTGCCCAACCGCGAACATGAGTCCTACGATCATCGCGATTCCATATCCAAGAAATACTGCGATCAGAGTGTTACCCAAGGCGCCAAACAACGTGTTGCTCAACGCTGGATCTTTGCAGGCCGCTGCAAAACCTAAATCAGTATAGGCTGTACCAAATAGCTTTGGGAAAACGACACATTGAACTAACTCGCCATTCCAATCCAGCCGCTCGCCAACCTGGGAAAAATAATCCGAAATTGAATTAAACATGTTGGCTCCTAACTACGCTTTAGATTTTTTGATAGGCGGGATTCCAATAATCGCATTGACGGCGTGATGACCAATCTTGCGATCAGATAGTAGATAATTAGGACCGTACCGAAGGTCTCAATTGCCGCGTAACTCAGGGAATAAATCTGCCTTGACTGGAACATAAGATCGGTAACACTGATCAGCCCCACAAGAGCGGTGCCTTTGAGCAACTCAATGAGTAAATTACCCCAAGCGGGTAACATGATGACGATGGCTTGCGGAAATATGATACGGCGCATTCGTAAGCGAGGGGACATATTGAGAGCGTAAGCAGCTTCATACTGCCCTCTTGGAACGGCTTGTATCGCACCACGAACAACTTCCGCGCCATAAGCGCCTAGATTGAGCCCGACAGCAACAAAACCTGCTGGATATGGCTCTAGAACCAAGCCAAAGAATGGTAAAACATAAAAGATCCAAAACAGTTGGACGATCAATGACGTGCCACGGAAAAACTCTATATATGTTGTTGATATTGCTCGAATTAGCATGGAGTTTGAGACGCGCCCGATGCCAAACGCTGTTGCCATCACAACGGCAACAAGGATCGCTAAAAGACTCTGTTCGAGCGTCATGAATGTGCCATCAACCAGACGATCACCAAATTTGGCTAGGAATTCTGGATAACTATCTATGCGACCTGCAACTTCAACGCCGCCAAGCATTCCCGCCAAAAGTACCTTGATGGCCGATTGCACACTTTCGTATAGGCTTACGATAGCTCCCATTGCATGCAGTCCTCTTTGGCAGGTTGATTAAATTCAAGATTGGAGCCCGGGATGCCGGGCCCCAAAATTCAGCCATTTGCGAAATTGTCGCCTTGACGTTAGTCGTTCGCGTGAAGCAAGCATGCTTCACCAACAGACGTGTTGCCCGGCAAGTTAGCTGTCGAATATCCGTATTCAGCTACATCTGCCAACATCTTGTCCGTGCCAACATATTGATGTATCGCGGAGTTCACAGCAGTTCTCAGCTTATGGTTGCTTTTGGTGAAGCCAAAACCAACATAGTAAGTTGAGCCCGGAATTGCCGTCATCGACAAACTGTCGTTGTTTGCAATCGCCTCAGCGGCGGTAAACACAGTCACACCACCGGCAACGGCGCGCCCAGCTTCAACTGCTGCAACGATTTCAGCAGGTCCTGGAACTTCAAGAATCTTGTCAGGTGCGCCGCCTGCATCGGCCCAAGCAGCAACTTGGTTATAGCCGGCGCCAGTCACAAAGGTCTCGCCTGAATCGATGATGTCTTGATAAGAAGTGATGCTTGAATCTCCACTCATAACAAATGCATCATAGGCCTGCATGATAGGATCTGAGAAAGCAATCGCGTTGCAGCGAGATGGTGTGATGTACAAGCCACCGGTCACCATGTCAGAACGTCCAGCTTCAAGGCCCGGAATCAAACCGCCCCACTCACTGACTACAGAGTCTGTGCCGTCATAACCAGCGATCTCCAAAACATTCTGCGCGATAACATTAACAAACCCTAGAGGCTCATTACCATCACCCGGGTATGCCCAAGGCACCTCGTTAGCAAAACCTATTTTTACATTGTCGGCGTAAGCACCCACAGCTGAGAATGCCGTAAGCGATGCGGCAGCTGCAACTGCCAAAACCATGTTCAATTTCATCGTAGTTCCTCCTCAATAAATTCACCAGTTGTGTACATCATGACCAAAAGTCCACTCCTGTCAAACAAAAAAGTCCAGTAAATCAAACGTATTCCTCGCTTGACCTACGCGTTCTTTTCCTATGTTGTACACATGTAACGATTTTTGGAGCTTGCGATGACTGTAAAAAATATCCCCTTTTCTGACGGTGAATATTCGCGACGACTTACAAAAGTTCGTCAATCTATGACAGACAAGGGGATTGATGTGCTTTTCGTAGAGGATCCGTCGAATATGGCTTGGCTTACAGGCTACGACGGCTGGTCCTTTTACGTACATCAGGGCGTAGTCGTTTTTCACGACCAAGATCCAATATGGTGGGGTCGCCTGCAAGACGCTAATGGGGCGCTACGCACGGTTTGGATGAGCGATGAGCGCGTTGCGTTTTATCCTGACAATTTTGTGCAGTCGACCGAACGCCACCCAATGCAAAATTTGGCGCAGCTGCTTGAAAGTAACGGATATGCAAACAAGTCAATTGGCGTCGAAATGGACAACTATTACTTTTCGGCAAAGGCATATACCACTCTACAGGACAGCCTTAGCAACGCGCGATTTGTGGATGCAACAGCGCTTGTAAACTGGCAGAGAATGGTAAAGAGCGACGAAGAAATCATCTACATGCGCAAAGCTGCCAATATTTCCAATCTAATTATCAATGGAATTGTCGAACGCGTTGAACCTGGGCTCAAAAAGAACGAAATGGTTGCTGAAATTTACGCCGATGCCATCAGAGGAACAGGCGATGACTGGGGGGATTATCCAGCCATTGTACCTTTACTTCCCAGCGGACCAGATGCCTCTGCACCGCACCTTACATGGGACGGACGGACATTCGAAGACAATCAAGCCACATTCTTCGAGATTTCCGGCTGTTTTCGTCGCTATCATGCACCTCTAAGTCGCACGGTCTTTCTTGGCAAACCTCCCCAATACATGGTCGACGCAGAAAAAGCGCTAGTCGCCGGAATTGAAGCTGGCCTGGAAATTGCAGTTGCAGGCGCTAGAACGAACGAGGTTGCCGAAGTTCTTGCAAATGAACTTGAGAAGGTAGGCATCAAACGCTCTTCGCGAGCGGGCTATCCTATCGGCATCTCATATCCTCCCGACTGGGGCGAGAGAACAGCGTCAATTAGAGCTGAAGACGAAACCGTTTTACTGCCAGGTATGACTTTTCACTTTATGCCCGGCATTTGGGAATCGGACTGGGGATTGGAAATCACGGAGAGCATCCTCATTAAAGAAACCGGCCCCGCCGAGTGCCTGTGCAATCAACCTCGAAAACTGTTTGTGAAAGACTAAGCATATGCGCGGCAATTTCGAGCATACTTTTGCTGATCTAATCGCTTTCCCAACCGTATCGTCGGATAGCAACCTTGAATTGATCGACTATATCGCTGCACAGTTAAACGATGTAGGCGCGATGATTGAGGTTCAGAAGGATGTCTCAGGCAAAAAGGCCAACATCTTTGGCACAATTGGGCCAGACCTGCCTGGAGGCATCGTACTGTCAGGTCATACCGACGTAGTGCCTGTTCTCGACCAAAATTGGTCGCGGAATCCTTTTAAACTCACGGCTAAAGACGACAAATACTTTGGTCGCGGGACATGCGATATGAAGGGTTTTATCGCCGTCGCGGTGTCGAACGCAAACCTATTCGCCGAGCTTGGACTACGGCGGCCAATCCACTTTGCTTTCACATATGACGAAGAAGTAGGCTGTTTGGGCGGACAGGAACTCGTCAATCTGCTTCGCAATAGACCTCACCGCCCATCCGCTGCAATTGTTGGCGAGCCAACCAATATGCAAATAGTGGACGGGCATAAGGGCTGCTATGAGTATACAGTGAGCTTTGATGGCCTCGCTGGTCACGGTTCAAATCCAGACAGAGGTGTCAACGCAGCGGAGTATGCCGCCAGATTTGTTTCTAAACTGCTGGAGTTGCGCGAACTGCTGAAAAAACGCACGCCCCATGGCAGCAAATTTTCTCCACCGTGGACAACGATTAACGTTGGCAGGTTGGCGGGTGGCAGCGCACACAATGTTATCGTAAGTCGTGCCGAAGTGGACTGGGAAATGCGTCCAGTCTCCACCCAAGATGCGGAATGGGTCAAAGGCACCATAAAGGAGTTTTGCGACACTGAATTGTTACCAGAAATGCGCTCTGTTTGGCCTGGCGCAAACATCACCACGCAGGTCGTCGGTGAAATTCTTGGTCTAGTACCGGTAGAAAAGAACGAAGCGCGTGAGATTATTGCAAGATTGACTGGTTTAAATCAAACACAATTGGTCGCTTTTGGCACAGAAGCAGGTCTGTTTCAGCAACTCGGGATTGAGACGATTGTCTGTGGCCCGGGTTCCATTGAACAAGCGCACAAAGCAGATGAGTTTATTGAAATGGCACAGCTCGAAGAATGCCAAAGAATGATTGAAAAGCTTGCCTATTCTTTGGCCGAGGGCTAATCCAATCTTATGGACAAAAGCCAAAGCAAAAAGTCACGCGATACCGAAAAGAAGGTTGAAAGCGCTGCAGGGCGACGTTTTCGACAGATTTACGAAGAGATACGTTCGCGTATTTCTCTGTTAGAGTATCCTCCGGGTTCACGCCTTAGCGAAGAAGCTCTTGCGGACGAGTTTGGTGTCAGCCGCACACCATTGCGACGCGTTCTTTTTCGTTTGCAAAGTGAAGGATTGTTAGAATCTGTGCAGGGCGTCGGTACAATCGTAACCGACATCTCCAATGACGACCTTTATCAGGTTTATCAGTTGCGAATGGAACTCGCGCCACTTCTTGCTCGACTGTCGCCCCTTCCCATCACGGACGAAACCATAGCGCAATTCGAGGACCTATATCATCAAAGCGAAGAGCTGATCAAGAAACCAACAGCTCACGGATATTGCGTTGTCAACATCGCGACTTTTCACGCACTTGCAAATTTGACAGCAAACGCACCATTGCGAAAAGCAATGGAATTGCATTTCTACCAGACCGCAAGCATTTGGCTCAAGTCACTGGGTGAGGATGATGTTTCGCAGGAGTGTCGAAATCTCCACCATGAACTTCGTGACTTCTACCACGCGGCTCGTATTCGCGACGTCGATGCCCTTAGCCACCTCTGGCGCGCGCATACCTCTGCGAGCGCAACTCGGCTGCGACAAAAGCTTGGAGGCTAGTGACGGCAAAAACGGACCATTGCTGTTCACCCACAGCTTTCAGCGACAAGCACAATGCCGGCGAAATAGCAGGAGAGGTAAGTTATCAACCAGCTGCGCTTGCAAAGCCGAAGTGTGAGCGCATAGTATCGGCCCAAACACGAACCAGATCATCTCTTAGTAGATAATCAAATTTACAAGAAAACTTGAACCTGACAATCCAGAAGCGTCGAGGAAAGAAGTGGCAACCCTAAAAGACTTAAGTAAGCACTTGGGTTTGTCTCTCACACAGACAAGTCGAGCCATTAACAATCATGACGACGTCAGCGCCGAGACAAAACGCAGAGTCCATGAAGCGGCGCGCGAGTTGGGTTACAGTGTAAATCTATCCGCGCGGTCCCTAGTTACAGGCAAGTCTTCATTGATTGGCTTGATACGTCCAGGACACCTTTCCGTCCCGAAGGACACCGCAGTATTTGAGACAATCACCGGCTTGTCGATGGAGTTTTCAAATCGGGATTTGCAGTTTGTCCTACAGATGACGAACGAAGACGCCAACGCGGCAGACGCTTACAAGATGGCCATTTCCAGCGGTGCATTTGGCGGGTTTGTCCTCATCGAGGCGAAAGAAGACGATTCGCGCATTGCAGTTCTGAAAGCCGCGAATGTGCCTTATGTTGTGCACGGACGTGTCGGGCCAGATCCTCGACACCCCTACTTTGACATCGACAATGCAGGCGTTTCTTATGCACACGTGGCTCATCTGACTGCATTAGGACACAAAAAAATTGCCCTCTTGTGCGGACAACCGGAGTTCTCTTTTGCTGCTCGCCGCGTCGAAGGCTACAAACAGGCACTAGCTGATGCCGGCTTGGCATTTGACCCTTCTTTGATCACCTACGGACCTATGACTGAGGATCAAGGACTGATTGCAACAATCAAGCAGTTCAGCGAACCGAACGACCGCCCCACCGCTCTTGTGTGTAGTAACATCTTACTGGCCAAAGGAGCTTACGCTGCTTTGCACGCGCTTGGCCTGAGCATTCCGCACGAAGTTTCGGTTGTTGCCCATGACGACGTGCTTAGCGATGTTCGTGCTTCTGCATTCCACCCGGCGTTGACGGTAACCAAATCTCCATTCTCGCAAAGTTGGGTAAATCTCGCGGATATTTTGGAAGGTATTTTGCGAAACAAGAGTGTGCCTAAACAGGTTATTGCTGCACACGAATTCCACGACCGAAGCTCCACATCCACACCAATTAATTAGCGAAACCGTGAACGGCGTTGACAAACATATGCTCAATGTGCAATTTATCCGAAACGCTTCGGGAACTCAGTTCTCTATTTTTTGGATTGAAATCCGAAGCGCTTCGGATTTGGCCTAAACTTGGAGGAAACATGACCAAATTTTCAAAACGACTACTGGGTGCTGCCGCGCTTACGGCTCTATTTTCGGCATCATCTGGTTTGGCAGAAGAAATCTCATATGCATCAGGAATAACAGGAAATGGTCTTGAAAACTTCAAGACAATTGTTGCTCCTTGGGAGGAAAGAACCGGCCACAAAGTGAACTTGGTTTCAATGCCAGCGTCATCTACCGACCAATTTGGCCAGTACCGCGTTTGGCTAGCTGCCGGCAATGCAGACATTGACCTCTATCAAACAGACGTGATTTGGGCTCCACAGTTAGCAGAGCAATTCGTTGACCTTTCAACGGCTGCTGGCGATCTAGCAAAACAGCACTTTTCATCAATCATTGAATCGCAAACAGTTGACGGAAAACTTGTCGCGCTACCACTTTATACAGACGCACCAGCGCTTTATTATCGCGCAGACCTGCTCGAAAAGCATAACGCAGCGGTGCCAACAACTTGGGAAGAACTAACCAAGACAGCGCAGCTCATTCAGGACAAAGAGCGCGAAGCTGGCGACAAAGACCTTTGGGGGTTTGTTTGGCAAGGGAACTCATATGAAGGCCTGACCTGCAATGCTCTTGAATGGGTAAAATCCTTTGGTGGCGGCCAAATCGTTGAAGCAGACGGTTCGATCTCCATCAACAATGAAAATGCCATTGCAGCGATTGAACTTGCAGCAAGCTGGCCGGGTACAATTTCACCACAAGGTGTTCTTGCTTATCAAGAAGAAGAGTCCCGTGGCATTTGGCAGACAGGAAACGCTGTATTTATGCGCAACTGGCCATATGCGCACCGCTTGGGTAGCGCTGATGATAGCCCGGTTAAAGGCAAATTTGGCGTAACTACATTGCCGACCGGTGGTGGACACGACACGAGTGCTGCGACACTTGGTGGTTGGAACGTTGCTGTTTCCAAATACTCAAAGAAGCAAGAAATTGCGGTTGATCTTGCGCTTTACCTTGCAAGCCCTGAGGCACAAAAACTCCGCACACTGATATCTTCACGCCTACCGACAATTGTCGATCTTTATGAAGATGCCGAGATTGCTGAAGCAGCACCGATTGTTCCTCAGTGGAAAGATGTGTTTTTGCAAGCTGTTCCTCGTCCGTCTGCACCTACAAAAAGTGCATATAACGAAGTGTCTTCACGCTTCTGGACTGCGGTTCACGAGACGCTTTCAGGCAATGGTTCTGCGGCTGAAAACCTAGAGTTGCTAGAGCTTGAGCTGACTGAGCGTCGCGGCGACAGCTGGTAAATCAAACTTGGGCGTCGCACGCAAATTGCGACGCCCAACCTAACTGGCGAACTCCCCAAGGATTTGAGGTTTAAAGATGACAGCTAGAGACAGCCTTAGTCCGGGTCTGAGCTTATCGAAACGTAGAGCAAGAAGCGCGATGTGGTTCCTAACCCCCATGCTCGCAGCACTCTTCTTTGTTGCCGCATGGCCGCTCTTAAGAACGATCTATTTTTCATTCACCGACACTACACTGACAAACCTTTACACGGGTAAATGGGTTGGTTTCGACAACTATTTGTCGTTTCGACAATTGTCATCTGGGCGAGTAATTTGGCGCGGCACGCTTGCCGACATGTCCTGGTGGAACGCTGTTTGGAACACAGTCCGCTTCACCGCTTTATCCGTCTCAATCGAAGCCGTTCTTGGCATTGGTGTAGCCCTCGTCTTACACAAAGAATTCGTTGGACGCGGCTTAGTACGTGCGGCGATCCTAATCCCTTGGGCAATTCCAACGATCGTGTCAGCACGAATGTGGGGATGGATGCTCAATGACCAATTTGGCATAATCAACGACATCTTGCTGAACGTTGGCTTGATAAGCGCACCGATCGCGTGGACTGCCAGCACCGAAACAGCAATGACGGCCGTCCTCATTGTGGACGTATGGAAAACGACGCCCTTTATGGCGTTGCTATGTCTGGCCGGCTTACAAATGATCCCTAAGGACATTTACGAAGCCGCAAAAATCGATGGGGTTCATCCCCTCAAAGTATTCTTCAAGATAACCCTACCCTTGATGCGACCAGCTTTGATGGTAGCAATTATCTTTCGGGCGCTTGATGCACTGCGCGTCTTTGATCTGGTTTATGTCCTCACACCAAACTCCAAAGCAACCAAAACGATGTCAGTGATCGCACGTGAAAACTTGATCGACTTCGACAAGTTCTCTTATGGGGCCGCCCAATCGACCCTACTCTTTGCGATCATCGCCGTTTTTGTCGCCGCTTATGTTTGGATTGGCAGAGTTGATCTTGGAGGCGGTAGCAAATGACCCGCAAAAACCTAGCAAAAGACTTCGGCTTCTTTTTGATTGTTGCGCTGATTGTGATCGTTTCGGTGTTCCCGTTCTATTACGCAATCATCACAAGTTTCAAAACTGGAACATCGCTATTTGAAGTCGACTATTTCCCAACATCGCTTGATCTTGCGAACTACATCGAAGTCCTAAGCAGTCAAAACTTTGTGCGCAGTATTTTTAACTCTGTCTTGATCGCATCGGTGACGGTTGCCTTCGCAATGTTCTTGGCGGTAACTGCATCTTACGCACTTGCACGCGTGCGCTTCCGCGGCCGGTCCACACTGCTCCTAACAATTCTAGGGGTCTCGATGTTCCCTCAGATTGCGGTTTTGGCCGGACTATTTGAACTGATCCGGTTTATGGGTGTGTTCAACACGCCGTGGGCAATGATCTTGAGTTATACCATTTTCACACTACCCTTCACCGTATGGGTATTGACCACTTTCATGCGCGACCTCCCGATGGAAATCGAGGAAGCGGCAATTGTTGATGGGGCAAAACCTTGGCAAATAATTGCCTTCGTATTTTTGCCGCTGCTTTGGCCAGCCTTGGTTACCACCGGACTGTTGGCGTTTATTAGCGCGTGGAACGAATTCTTGTTCGCGCTTACGTTCACAGCCTCAGACACCCAACGCACAGTACCAGTCGCTATCGCCATGCTTTCAGGATCTAGCGAATTTGAAACCCCTTGGGGTGTGATTATGGCTGCTTCCGTCGTCGTGACGGTCCCACTCATTCTACTGGTTTTGTTGTTTCAACGAAAAATTGTAGCTGGCCTGACGGCTGGTGGCGTTAAAGGATAGGAAAAATCATGGCACAAATTCAACTTGATAAACTGTGCAAGTCCTTCGGCGCGGTTGATGTCATCAAAGGCATAGACTTAGACATCCGCGCAGGCGAATTCATGGTCTTCGTTGGCCCATCGGGTTGCGGGAAGTCTACGCTACTGCGTCTCATCGCAGGGCTCGAAGAAATCTCATCTGGCTCGCTTAAGTTCGATCAACTTGATGTCAGCAACTTAACCCCGTCTGAGCGAAAAATCGCAATGGTTTTCCAATCATATGCGCTTTATCCGCATATGAGTGTCTACGACAATATGGCATTTGGGTTGAAGCTCGCAAAAGCCGACAAAGCTGAAGTTCGCCAGCGCGTTCTAGACGCGGCAAAGACATTGGAAATTGATCAACTATTAGATCGCAAGCCCAAGCAACTTTCAGGTGGACAACGCCAGCGCGTAGCTATTGGCCGAGCAATTGTGCGAGATCCACGTGTGTTCTTGTTTGATGAACCGCTTTCAAATCTGGACGCTGGATTGCGCGCCGCTACACGCCTTGAGATTGCGGAACTACATCGTCGCATGCCCGACACGACAATGATCTATGTGACACATGACCAAGTCGAAGCCATGACGCTGGCCGACCGAATTTGTGTGCTTCGTGACGGCGTGGTGGAACAAGTTGGCACGCCAGCCGAGCTGTTCAACGGCCCGATAAATACTTTTGTCGCAAGCTTCATTGGCTCGCCCAAAATGAATTTTCTTGACGGCAAATTTGTACAGAACCTACCCTGCTCGCAGTTTGGCATCCGCGCCGAACACATAGACATTTGCCCAGCAGAAGAAGGTCAATGGAGCGGCAACGTTACCCATACCGAAAACCTTGGCTCTGATCAGTATCTGTTCGTCGACATCGGCGCGCCAGAGCTTCTGGTAGTTAGAACTAACGAAGACACGAAAATTGAGATCGGGGCCCAAATCGGTTTGTCCCCTCAGTCGAACCGCGGGCACATGTTTGATGCAATCGGATTGGCCATCTGAATCTCGTCACAATTATCAAATTGCACCTAGGTGCGTAACAGGAAAAGCTTATGACTAAGATCGTTCTCATTGGAGCTGGAAGTCTCCAATTTGGTACCGGCATGCTCGGTGACATATTTCAATCAAAACGACTTTCTGGCGCGCAGATTGTTCTACATGATATCAACATTGAAGCTGCAAAACGCACTTTCAAAGTCGCAACTGATTTTGTTGCCCAGAACAATCTCGATTTCACATTTGAAGTCACTACAGATTTGGGCGCCGCGCTAAAGGACGCGCGGTTCGTTGTGATTTCAATTGAAGTTGGCGATCGCTTTGCATTGTGGGACTTGGATTGGAAACTGCCGCAGCAGTATGGCTTCAAGCAAGTCTATGGTGAAAACGGTGGCCCAGGTGGTCTGTTCCACAGCTTACGTATTATTCCGCCAATTCTGGATATCTGTCAGCAGATTTCAGACATTTGCCCTGATGCGACAGTGTTTAACTACTCAAATCCAATGAGCCGAATTTGCACGACGGTACATCGTAAGTTCCCAGAACTTGAGTTTATCGGCATGTGCCATGAAATCGCATCTCTGGAGCGCCACCTTGCGCCACTACTTGGTGTGAAACGTGATGAAATTTCATATCAAGCCGGTGGCCTTAATCATTTTTCAGTCATGAACAAAGTGACTTACACAAAAGACGGCTCTTCCGCTTATGAGGACGTGAAAGACAAGGCCGAGGCTTACTTTGGCAATTTGGTTGGTTATTCTGAAATTCTAAACGCGTCTCGCACAACTGGCACCTCAATTGAAACTGAAGGCTGGATGGAAATTGACACAAGTAAAATTGAGACCATTCGCCCGTGGTCCGACCGCTGGTTGTTCAGAGACTTCTTGAAGCACTTCGGCTCACTTCCGATCACATATGACAGCCATTTTGGCGAGTACATTCAGTGGGCACATGATTGTTCTGACCACCAAGGCATTGTGGATTTCTACACATACTACCGTGAATTTTTGGGGACTGCGGAGCCGCAAATTGAGCATAAATTGAAAGAACGTGTTGTCCCTATTATGGATGCATTGCTTGGCGAACCTTCCTACCAAGAAGCAGCAGTCAACATTCCAAACCGTGGGTACATTAGAAATCTACCAGATTGGATTTGCGTAGAAGTACCAGCCGTCATCGATCAAAATGGCATTCACGGTGTCGACGTGGATGTTCCAATCGGATTTCGCGGGTTGTTGAGCAATCAAATTGGTATTCATGATCTGACTGCGGAGGCAATTCTACAGGAAAGCAGAGATCTGGTCATTCAAGCATTGTATGTGGACCCGATTACAACACAATCGGCCAACGTTGTAGCGCTTGTCGACCATATGATCGCCGAACAAAGCCCTTGGCTGAACTACCTTAAGTAAAAACTCACCCAGCCGGTTAGTCTTGCTGGCTGGGCTCTCTACCGATGTCTTAATCAAACGGCTATGCGTCTATCGCTAAAGTTTCTGGTATCTAAGTGAAATGCCCGCCTCGCTGTGTGAGATTATGATCTCAATCATGATGCTGGCATGTCGGCATTCTCTCCACTCCATAAATACGGTGACAGAGTAAGCGTCAATCTTTCGTACTCTGTAAGAACGCAACTTTGGCCAAGATACTAAACCAGTGCTCCGGTGATAATCAGAACGTAGCTTCCTTGGTGCAACTCTAGGTGAGAAGCAAAATTCTAAACTAAATCAAAGCCTTCCACAGCATACGTACAGCACTAATGGCCAGGAAGATTGCGAAGGCCAACTTCAGTTTACGTGGTTCCAATAAATGCGCGAGCTTTGCGCCGAATGGCGCCGTAAGAACACTCGTTGAAAACAACACAGCAGCAGCTGGCAAGTTTACAAAACCAAGAGAACCAAAGGGCCGACCCTCAACCCCTAAACCAGACCAGATAAATCCAAGAACCGCAGGTACGGCAATAGCAAAGCCAAATACAGATGCGGTTGCAACGGCCCGATGAACTGAAACAGAAAGCATTGTCATAATCGGCACAGAAAGCGTCCCACCACCGATGCCCATCAGCGCTGATATGAATCCGATTGGCAAAGCAATGAGAGATTGAACTATTTTGGAAGTCGGAGGATCGGACGCTAGGTTTAGGGCTTTAGGAATTGCCAAATTGATAGAAACTAACAAAGCCACCGCACCAAAAACCAATGTCAGCCCATTGGAACCTATCGATTTTGAAGCTAACCCGCCTAGCAATGCCCCGACAAATATTGCCGGGCCCCAACCGCGCAGAATGGAAAAATCGATAGCCCCACGCTTGTTGTGCGCACGGGCTGACGAGATTGACGTAGGAATGATAGTTGCCAGCGATGTTCCGACCACCAGCAACATTGCGATATTATTGTCAATCTGAAAGATTTCAGCGACGATTATCAAAACAGGTACGATGACAATGCCACCACCAACGCCCAATAACCCGGCAAGTATCCCGGCGATTGCTCCAGTGACGAGCAATCCCAAGAGTAGTCCGAAAATCATAAAAATGGAAAAATCCTCAGCCACCAATTTTGCTCCGATTGTAAATTAGAAAAGGAGCGACAGTTCTATTCACTGTCACTCCAAAAACTTTAGCGGCTTGCTGCGTAATAGCTTACACGGCGTTCTAGATAAGCTAAGAGTTCCGAAAGTGAGAACGCCATAGCGAATAGAACGATCAAGACTGCCCAGAAGTGGGACATCATGAAGTTGTTGGAATAGAGCTCAAATAGCGCTCCAAATCCCACAATTGAAATCAAAAGCTGCCCGATAATCACACCCTTAACTGCACGGATCACGCCAATGCGCACGCCGCCAAGTATCTCCGGCAATGCAGCCCAGAAATAGATCTTGAAGAAAGCGTCAAGCGGCGATGCACCAAAACTTGTGGCCATATCAACCAGCGAGCGGTTTATTTGCTTAACGCCAGCGCGCGAATTTAGAATGATGATCCAAATCGCGAACAAGGTTGTCGTGATTATGATGGATTTCATTCCAAATCCAAACAAAACCATCAAAACAGGAACAAGCGCAGTCAACGGGGCACTCAGGAATATGTTTACCCATGGCAAAATCAACTCATCTAGCAAGCGACTTTTGCCGATCATAATTCCGACCGGAATTCCAATGACAACGGCAAAAAACACACCTGCTGCAAAGGCATAAGCTGTCTCATAAATTGCTTTTGTAAACGCTGGTGTTCCGATGATACTGAAGAGCGTTGAAAACACTTCAGACAAAGGCGGAATGAAGAAGGTTAGTCCAGCCTGTCCCACTAATTCCCAAAGCAAAGCCCAAAGTAGCAGCGAAGACATACCTGGTAATCTGTACCCAAATATAGTCATTGGTCTTTACTCCACATAATTTCGTAGCGATGCCCAGATTTGGTCAACAATATCCAGATATTCTGGCGAACGTCTGATGTTTTCAGCCTTAGTGCCGCGGAAACTAGTTGGCCGAATAATCTCTGAGACACGGCTTGGTCGCGGCAACAGAATTGCTATTTGGTCCGATACATAAACAGCTTCTTCAATTGAGTGTGTAACGAAAATAAACGTCTTGTTTTCATTACGGACCAATTCGAGCATATCTTCCTGAAACTTGCGGCGATTTTGCTCGTCAACGGCAGAGAATGGCTCGTCAAGTAGAAGTACCTGAGCATCTACGGACAGCGCGCGGGCAAGACCCACACGTTGACGCATCCCTCCGGATAGTTCATGTGGATAGGCTTTTTCAAATCCGGCAAGGCCAACGTCGCGAATGTATTTTTCCGCAATGGCTTCACGCTCCGATTTTGCAACGCCACGCAATTCCAAACCAAAAGACACATTTCGAAGTACATTTGCCCATGGGAGTAGTGCAAAATCTTGGAAAACAAACGCGCGGTCAACACCAGGGCCCGTGATTTTCTTGCCTTCAATTTCAACATCACCAGAAGTTGCATCGAGCAATCCCCCAATGATTTTGAGCAGGGTTGTTTTACCACACCCCGATGGTCCCAATAGAGAAGTTAATTCGCCGCGAGGAAAGTCGAGGGAAAGGTCTTTCAACGCTTCCACGCTGCCATAGTTCTTCGATATATTTCGAACAGAAACAGCGGTTTCGCTGGTGTTTGGCTCTGTCATTTCAGGAGTGATTTTAATCTGAGGCGTAACCACGATTATTCCCTTCGAATAGATAGTTTTCAATGCGTTCGAGTACGTTCAAGAACAGAACTGCAATGACGATGATTGAAAAAATTGCCGCATACATGCTGGGGTAATCCGCGATTGAGCGACTGAAAGTTATGATGTCCCCAACGCCGGTCGGAGTAATCTTCAACTCCGCTAGGATAGCTCCAATAAAGCCCGCAGATATGCCTAAGCGTAGTCCAGAGAAAATTACTGGCGATGCCGCAGGAATGATGATCTTCAGGATGATGTCGTGGTCCTTGGCCAGGTAAGACTTCCCCATATCCTTAATGGACGCCGGAGTGTTTCTTACTGCTGTTGCCGTGTTGAGAACAATCACCGGCATTGCCATGATGCAAACTACAAATACTTTTGATGTTATGCCAATACCGTATGCCATAACCAATAGCGGGATGAGTGCAGCTAGCGGCGCAGCTTGCGCAACGATGAAGATCGGCGAAAACAACCAATCGAACCGTTCGCTTAGGCCGACTGTTAATCCCAAGGCAATTCCGAAGAATGCTGAGATGAACACGCCTAATACAAGAGGTTTCAGAGTCTCGCCGTAGGCAACAAACAAGGAGCCGTCAATCGTCATTGCGAACAGAGCTTGCATAGAGTCTATGAAAGTTGGAAACGCATAGCTAACAGGCACGTGACCCGCAATCTCCCAGGCACCGAACACAATCAAAGCCGACAATAGCTTCAACAAGAGTGGGCGATGTTTCATAAAGAATACCTCATGTCTAGATGGGATGGTCACCCGCCACGAAATGGGCGGGTGACCTCAGAGATTACTTCTTCATTGCCGCGTCGAGCGGGGCAAGATACCAGAAATCTTCAACGTTAAGCGTGGAAGGGTCGCCTTGAAGCTGACCAGCTTTTGAATACCATTCCATGTCCGCTGCTGCTGCAGCACGACCGCCACCATTAGGGTCATAAAGACCGCCCGCTACGGCATCAGTATAGAAGCCGTCGAGCTCACCAAGGATTTCTTTTGGAAGTTGACCAATTGGACCATTTGGATCTGTTTCACGGCTGATAACCGTAGGGTCTTCGTGCATATCTTGGTACACACTGACTAGAGCGTCTACAAAAATGCCAACTTGCTCTTCATTCGCCTTGATCCAGTCAACGTTCGCAAACAACGCTTCATCACTTGAATCAACTTCAAACAGTGGAAGTACGTTGAACTGATCTGGGAACTTGGCCATTACTTTGTTTTTGTTCGATAGATCAATAATCGTGGCATTAGCTTGACCGGCTACGAGTGCAGCAACCCGGTTAGCTGAGCCAGAAACATAAGAGCGATCACCAAATGTAATACCAATTTTGTCTTCAATCACGTTTGCAATTGAATCCGTACCACCACCACGAGAGTGAAGTAGGATCGGCTCTCCATCTAGGTCTTTCAATTCTTCATATTTTTTGGTTGTAACTGGGAAAAACTTTAGCTTTGAAAGCTGAAAAATGATGCGAAGTGGCGCTTTTGACTTTTGCATAGCCGCATAAGGAGTGCCAAAGCCAATGTTCATTTGACCGCTCAACACTGCCTGAATTGCGAGCTCCTCGTCAGCAAATGCTGTCCACTCATAATCAAGCCCATTAACTTTCGCGCGATCAAGTGCAACAAAGAATGCAGCAAGTTCGTCTGATGGCGTTTCGGCCAAAGCGATTTTCAATTTTTCCGCATAAGCAGTCGAAATCATTAGTCCCGCAACAATGGGGACTACGGCGACAGCGCCGATTACCTTCTTAAGTAGATTTCTCATAGTTTCCTCCCAGAGAAATTAGTTTCGTTACGATAGTCAGTGGTAGTTTTTCTTCACATCGCTTCGACTATCATCATCAACGATGCCAATTAGAAATCTTCAAACAACCTCCCAGATACAGTCTTGAGGTGTTTGCGCATTAGTTCATGAGCCAGCGATGGATTTCGTTGTGCAATTGCTTGAGCGATCGCTTCATGTTCTGCAAAACTGTCATGTGTTTTTGGCGGTTTGGTCGATTGGCGAGTTACATTTTCCCAAGCAACTGCCCGACCGACCAAGTTCAGCTGATCAAATATTGTCAAAAGCAACAGGTTATCGCTTGCTTCAGCGATAGCACGGTGAAACTCGTCATCTTGTTCTTCGTATAATTCCCAACTTGATGCAGCGCGAGCGCGCTCCATTGCCAAGTTCATTTTTCTAAGCGCACTGCCAGAGGCATTGATTGCTGCTTCCCGAGCAATCGCCGGCTCAATAGCTAACCTTGCGCGCATCATTTTCAACGGTGTGAGTTGGTGTGCCAACTTGACTGGTGTTTCCATCAAGTTTTCCAGATCATCTTCCGTTGCAGCAATGAAGGTGCCCTTTCCGACATGCCTCCAGATACGCCCTTCTTGCTCTAAAGCATCCAACGCTTTTCTCAACTTGTTACGGGTAACCCCGAGTTCAGCAATCAAAACGCGTTCTGAAGGAAGTTTCTCTCCTGCGGCAAATCCATTTTTAGAAATGTAGTCGCGCAAGTGAGACAAGGTCTTCAGTTCCACAGGTGTTTCAACGTGCTCTTGCAATTCGCTCTCCAAATTGGTTGATCAATGTGTTGAAATACTGAACCAATGCGACCAACCTGCACCAATTGACTCAATATTGCAACCAATATATTGAATTGGTTGCGATTGATTTTTGTCTATTAAAGTAGTAAGCCAAACGATGAATGATGACAATATTAGGAGAAATTCATTGTCGAACTTAGTAATTCCAGCACCAACGCAACACACAATCCCCGTAGGCGACGACGGTGAATTTCCAGTCCGCAGGGTTTACTGCATTGGGCGTAATTATGCTGCACATTCGATTGAAATGGGCGACGATCCAGATCGCGATCCTCCCTTCTTTTTCCAGAAGAACCCTAACAATCTCATAGCATCGGATGAGTTTATCTACCCGAGTAAAACCAACGATGTTCATTATGAAATCGAGATGGCTGTTGCACTAAAAAGCGGCGGTACAAACATATCTGTCGAAGACGCGCTGGACCATGTTTATGGCTATGCTCCTTGTTTAGACATGACCCGCCGCGATCTCCAAGGTGAAGCAAAGAAAAAAGGCCGCCCTTGGGAAATTGGTAAGGCATTTGAACGTTCTGGTCCAATTGGTCCACTTCAAACAGTGTCAGAGGTTGGGCACCCTGACCAGGGTCGCGTTGAATTGCTGGTCAACGGTGAAGTTCAACAAGAAGGCGATTTGAACCAAATGATCTGGAAAGTCCCAGAGATGATTTCTTATCTGTCAGACTACTTTGAACTAGCAGCTGGCGACGTAATCATGTCAGGCACACCCGCTGGCGTTGGTCCGATTGTTAAAGGTGATACAATGGTTGTGAATATTGGCGGCCTTGAATCACTTACTGTAAAAGTTATCTAAGACAACTTGTCTGCAACTCGGATTCTTGAATTTCCAATTCGAGTTGCAGACCAAATTTTCAAGTCCGCTCAGTAAAACTCGACGATACTTTAAATAAAACTCACAGGCGTGACGGGCTGCTCTTTGGGCAGCTCACACCATACTAGCAAGAACCGATCAATCGGTCGCAACTGAATAGATGTGCTTAGCTTTAGCTCTAATCGTCGACCAGTCTGCTCCGTCTTATCTGACAGAAAACAGATGCTGAGCGCTCGTCACACTCAAACAGGGAGAAATAGAATGAACCGAATGACCGCAAAAGACTTCGATCAAGAACTTCTCGATCTCTATGACTTCTATGCACATGGCATGATTACAAAACGCGAGTTTCTTAAGCGCGCAGGCAAGTTTGCCTTTGGCGGCCTAACAGCTGCCGCGCTGTTGAATATGCTTGGGCCGAACTATGCAATGGCCGAACAGGTTTCTTTTAACGACGCTGACATTCTCGCAGATTACATTACCTATCCCTCGCCAAATGGCACAGGTGATGTGAGAGGTTATTTGGTTCGCCCGGCAAAGGTTGAGGGTCCTCTCCCAGCAGTTTTGGTGATACACGAAAATCGTGGCCTTAACCCTTACATCGAAGATGTGGCTCGCCGGCTGGCCAAAGCCGGTTTCATGGCATTGGCACCAGACGGTTTGACCTCCGTCGGCGGATACCCTGGCAATGATGCAGACGGACGTGACCTTCAGCGGACAGTCGACGGCGTTAAGCTAATGAATGACTTTTTCGCAGGATTTGAACACCTGGTTTCTCGTGACGATAGCACTGGGAAAGTTGGCGCGGTTGGTTTCTGTTATGGTGGGGGAGTTGTTAGCGCGATTGCTGTTGCATATCCTGAACTTGCTGCTGGAGTGCCATTCTATGGACGTCAACCCAGAGCTGACGACGTGGCTCAAATCAATGCACCACTGCTCGTTCAGATGGGCGAACTTGATGAGCGCATCAACGCGGGCTGGCCCGCCTTTGAAGCCGCACTAAAGGAAAACGAGAAGACTTACGAAGCTCACATATATGAAGGCGCCAACCACGGCTTCCACAATGACAGCACACCAAGATATGACGAGAAAATGGCCGAGCTGGCATGGGAGCGTACAGTCGCTTGGTTCAACGCTCATCTATCTTAAGCCATAGTCAACACCCCATTGGTTAGTGGTTGTTTCACGAGTTGAAGACCATGTCTGTAAGTGGGTCCAATAATTTCACTGTTGGACCTGCTGACCCCAAACGTCAAATTCAGATGTTCATTGGTTGAGACGATCATCTTGGCGAAAAGCCGCATTGCTGCGTTCAATTGAACAGCGCACAAATCAACCGCTCCCGCCAGACAGTTCTGACCCACACGCCAAGTTTCTGACCTACGTCAAACTGATATAACCCTCGAGTTTTCGAGCCGAAAAAGACATTGCAGCTGCCAACAATCTTGCGGCTGCAATGACAATCTATCCGCGAGAAGAGTGCGTGTCGTTGGCTGATCAATTTGGCAAACGGAGTAGCCATTGCATCCACTATAACTAATACGAAGCTAGAAATTCACTTTGTCAGCGCCTTTTAGGCCCAGCATTTCACGAGCTTCATCTGGTGTAGCAACAGTGCAACCTAAAGACTCTATGACTTGTTTGATTTTTGTCACTTGCTGCGCATTGTTCTCGGCCAGTTTCCCGCGAGAAATGAAAAGACTATCTTCCAGACCGACCCGTACATTGCCGCCCATCTGGCTTGCGCTCGTTGCTAACGACATCTGTGCGCCGCCTGCGCCCAAAACTGACCACTCATAGTTGTCGCCAAATAGGCGGTCTGCGGTCTGTTTCATGAAAACAAGGTTTTCTAGATCCGAGCCTATACCGCCCAATATGCCAAGCACAAACTGGATGAAGATCGGCGCTTTGAACAAACCGATATCAACACAGAACTTGAGGTTATACAGATGCCCAACATCGTAGCACTCGTGTTCAAATTTGATATCAAGGGGTGCAAGTTGTGTAGCCGCATTCTTAATGTCAGCAAATGTGTTCCTGAAAATGTATGACTCAGAGTTCTCGATATAGTCTTTTTCCCAGTCGAATTTAAATTCGTCATACCGCTTGGCTAGCGGATGGAACGAGAAATTCATCGACCCCATGTTCATCGAGCACATCTCTGGCGAAAAGCGAAGGGCCGGCGCAATGCGCTCGTCCACAGTATTGGTCAAACTACCGCCGGTAGAAATGTTGATAACTGCATCCGTTTTTGCCTTGATATCCGGCAGGAAGTTTTGAAAATCATCGGGATTGATCGAGACGGATCCATTCTCCGGATTGCGCGCATGAAGGTGCAAAACAGAGGCGCCTGCTTCAGCGGCCGCTAGAGCCTGATCCCGAATATCTGTCGGATGATACGGCAAAGCGTCGGACATGGTCGGGGTGTGGATTGCACCAGTGATGGCACAGGTGACGATGGTTTTTTTCTGGCGTGCCATTTAATTGTCCTGTTTTTGTTTTTCAACTCTGTAGAGAAGTGGGAAGAAACTGAGATCAAAACGATCGCGTACCAATCCCCAAATTCCGTTTGGTGCTTTGAGCATGATGATGATGGCGACTAGGCCAAGAGTGATGAGATAGCCTGTGCCAAGGTCGGCCAGTGTTTCGCGAAGTGTGAAAAAGATGATGGCGCCAATAATGGGGCCCTCAATTGTGCCAATACCGCCGATGACGACTATGAAGATGACAAAGGCTGTCCAGTCGTTGACGCTAAATGCTGCATCGGGCGAGATGCGCAATTTCTGCAAGAAGATCAGAGCACCAACCATGCTTGTGAGCGCAGCTGTCACGACGTAGGTGAAAAACTTGGTCTTCCAGATATCAATACCTAGAGACGACGCAGCCAATTCATTGTCGCGAATTGCTGTTAAGGCCAATCCTTTGCGGGACCGTAAGAATAGGTAGACGAACAAAATAATCAGGGCTGCAAGGCCGAACGCCAACCAGTAGCTCAGGCTTTCTCGAGCAGCGCGCGAAGCTGCCATAGACTTAACAATTTTTGCTGGAATTGATGTGCCTGAACCGCCACCCAAAGCACTCAATTGCGCAAAGCCAAGTCGAAAAACTTCCGCTATAACCCATGTGCCAATTGCAAAGTAAGCACCGCGCAACCTGAATATTAGGAATGCTACTGGAATTGCAAGTAGTGCACCGATGACGCCCGCAATTGGAATAGCCAGCACCGGCGGGACGCCGAAAAGTATGGTACATGCAAATAGCATATAGCCGCCCAAACCGACATATGCCTGTTGACCTACGGAGACCAACCCAGCGTATCCCGCCAGCAAGTTCCAAAGAGTAGCCAAAGAGATATAGAGCATGATTTCGCCAGCCAAACGGAGATCCGCTCTACCAAGCCAATATGGTGCGGCAGCCAAAGCCGCAGTTGCGATTGCCAGCACAATTGCTGTGACCACGTAGTTCTTTGGCGTAAACTTTACGGTGTGTTGATCGGTCATGCTGACATCCTTGGGAAAAGGCCGTTTGGTCGAACAGCGAGAACAAAGAGGAATGCGATATGCCCCGCAAGAATCTGCCACCCAGGATCGATTTTTGCTCCAACAGTTTGCGCAACGCCAAGAATGACACCGCCTGCTAGAGTGCCCCAGATGTTGCCCAGACCGCCAATGATGACCGCCTCAAATCCAAAGATTAACCTTCCACCACCAACAGATGGGTCAAAGCTTGTTCGAATGCCAAGCAGAACACCCGCCACTGCGGTGACCGCCAGAGCTAAACCCATGGCGATGCCAAAGATGTGACGCTTATCCAACCCCATCAGTTGAGCAATTTCTTGATTGTCCGAGACCGCTCGCAGCGCACGTCCTAATGCCGTTTTATAGAACATAAATTGAAGAGCACCGATTATGACGACCGCAACGAAGAACGTTAGGAGCGGCAGAATACCAAGAGCCAGAGTGCCAATTTTAACACTGGCAATTTCAAGCGCTCCCGCGCTCAGCTTTTGCGGGTCGGCTGTATAAATTTGCAACAAGGAGTTTTGAATAATGACGCTAAGCCCGAATGTGACCAGCAGCGGTGGCAACAAATCAGCCCCGAGAGTTTTGTTGAGTAGTCCGCGTTGAAGCGCGTAGCCTATGATCCCCATTATGGGAACAACCAGTGCTAAGGCGAGAAGTGGATGAATTCCCAGGCTCGATGTAACTGTAAGGCACACATATGCTGAGAATATGATGAGGTCACCATGGGCAATGTTAACTAGCCGCATGACGCCAAAGATCAGCGAAAGGCCAGCAGCAAATAGTGCATACAACCCGCCGAGCAAAGTGCCTTGAATAATCGCGTTTACCCAATCCATCGTTACACTCCGAAATATGCTTGCGAGATCTCTTCTCGCGTTATTGTGTCCGAGCTACCTTCAAGGGCCACTCGACCTTCTTGCAGGCAATAAACCCGCGAAGAAATTGAAAGCGCTTTAGATATGTCTTGTTCTACGATGATTGCGCTGACGCCTTCGCCAACGACATCGGGGAGCGCTTTATAAATTTCGCCAATAATGATCGGAGCCAGCCCTAAGCTAATTTCGTCAAACATAATCAACTCTGGATTGGCCATGAGCGCGCGCCCAATTGCGACCATCTGTTGTTGACCACCTGATAAGGCGGTTGAAGGAAAATTGCGACGCTCCGCAAGGATTGGAAAAAGGGCATAAACTGAATCCAAGTTCCAAGGGCCCGGGCGTTCAAGCCTTCCGCCGATAATCAGATTTTCTTCAACAGATAGCGATGGAAACAGCTGACGTCCCTCGGGAACTAAAGCCAAACCAAGCCGCGCGATTTCATCGGCTCGTAAGCCGCTGATGTCAGAATCTTTGAATTTGATCTGTTCATTGCCGTTTTGGATCAAACCCGAAATGGAACGAAGCAATGTAGACTTTCCTGCGCCATTAGCACCAATAACAGCTAAGACTTCGCCCTTACCAATGTGCATATCCACGCCATAAAGAGCTTGAAAGTCCCCATAATGCGCGTCTAGCTTCGCGATATTCAAAAGGTCATCAGACATCAGCATCAATCCCAAGATAGATTTCGCGAACTTGATCGCTTTTCATTGTTTGGCTTGGATCGCCGTTCGCAACAATTCGTCCAAAATCGATAACAACCAGCCGATCTACTACTGCCAACAACGCGTGCACGACGTGCTCAATCCAAATGATTGTCACGCCTTCCGCATGAATTGCTTTGATTGTATCGACCAGCGATAAGCATTCGCTTTCGGTCAAGCCTCCTGCGATTTCGTCCAGCAACAACAGCTTAGGTTTCGTACATAGCGCGCGCGTGAGCTCCAGCCGTTTCCGATCTAGCAGGGTTAGTTGTCCGGCTTTGATATTTGCTTTTGCCAGCAATTCGGTTTGCTCGAGCACTTGAATGCACAAATCATGTGCCTCTTGCCCACGTAGGTTCGCTGACTGAGTGGCTGCGACCAGAGCATTTTCAAACACAGTCATCCCGGAAAAGGGCTGAGGAACCTGAAAGCTTCTCGCAATACCGTTCTTGCAGCGCTTCGCAGCAGACTGCTTTGTAACGTTCTCGCCGCAATATGTAATTGTTCCACTGGTCGGTGCGAGTGTTCCAGTAATCAGGTTGAACAGAGACGTTTTACCAGCACCGTTTGGCCCAATAATGCCCAGAGCTTCGCCCTCATCGACACTGAAATTCTGTTCGTCTGCAACGGTCACGGCGCCAAAGGACTTTGAGAGATCATTTACTGACAAAATTTGGTTCATCGCTGCTTCCCGTTAGAATGGATGGGCGCACTAAACGCCCAACCGCCGTTTTAGCCAAGTAATTGCAAATCTGCAGTTTTTTCGATGTTTGGCGCAAGACCGTTCGACACAATTTCAAGATCAACATGATCGCCAGTTTTTTGCCACTGACCAGCAACCAACTGTGTTTTTGTCACGTTATTGATCGGACCATTTGCCCAATTGATCGGTCCGACGATTGTATCAGCATTGGTGGAAGCTACTGCTGCAACGATTGCCTCTGGATCATCTAGATCTTCAGCACGAGCAACTACATCAGCAACCACCTCAAACAACGCGTGCTTAAATCCGATTGGTTGCGTCCATGGGCGTCCTGTCGCACTCGAGTATCCATCAGCAAGTTCTTTGGAAGATTGGCCGGTAACTGATGAAGAGAACGGATGATTAGGCGACCACCAGATTTCTGATGAAAGTCCAATTCCTCGGTCCCCAAGACTCTCGATCATTGATGGGAACAACAGTGCCTTACCGATTGTCACAATTTTAGGATGGAAGTCCTGTTGTGCTGCTTGTGACCAGAAAGTTGTGAAATCGGGAGGGATCATATTGCCCGTAACAATCTCGACGCGGTTCTCTTTAAATGCAGCGATTTGGTTGGAGAAGTCATCGCTTAGTGGCTGATACCGTCCAATGTCAGTCAGCAGATATCCCGCCTCAGCAAGAGGCGTCGGCAAACCTAGCTCAGCATCGCCCCACGCATTGCCGTCGGCATCGTTCGGGAAAAGACCGCCAATAGATTTTAGAACACCTGAGCCATCCCACATGTCCAAGAAGGATGAGATGACATCTTCAAGTCCCCAGAAGAAATGGTAAGTTGAATTAAAGCCTTCACCTGGCACACCACCACGACCGAAGAAATAAGGCTGCCATGGACAGTCGGTAGTAATACACGGAACATCATTGATTTCCGCTTGGTCTGCAACCGGGTTCACAGTGTCAGGTGTCGATGCAGCAACAATAATGTCGACTTCATCACCAAGGATCAAGTCTGATGCAACTTCAGCCGCACGGTTCGGGTTCGACTGACTATCTTTGGAAATGATTTCAATGTTCCAAGTCTTGCCGTTGTTTTGTATGCCGCCTGCAAGTGCTTTTTGGATGCCTTCCAGCACAAAGTCGTCAGCCTCAGCAAAGCCAGCCAAAGGACCAGTTTTAGGGCTAACATGGCCAACTTTGATCGTTGGGTTTGCTGCATAGGCGCGTGTTGCCGATAGTATTGTAGGCGCGGCCAAAGTTGCGGCAGCTCCCACCAAAAACTTACGTCTTGTTGTATTTGTGTTGCTCATCGTTCTCTCCTCCTCATGTGCCTGCGCACAGTCCTCAATTGTTTTCGATAGTATTCTGAGCCATTAAGTGTTGAGCCACTCGATCACGTAGTTGATCGGGTTCGTCATCTTTCCATTTTTTGAAACCTTCGCCGGTCTTCATGCCAAGCTTGCCGGTTTCAACAAGAAATCTCAGGTAAGGTGAGGGTTCACCCCGGGAATCCAGATCCGAAAGTACGGTCTCGTGGATATCCAATGTTAGATCTGTGCCGACCAAGTCGGCGTTTTCGAGCGGTCCTAAAACACCTAATCGTCTGCCAAAGCTGGCTTTGACAACTGTGTCCACCGCTTCAGCACTGCAGATGCGATTTTCTACAAGGCTAATGGCTTCTCGCCACAAAGCATGTTGCAAGCGGTTGCCGACGAACCCCGGAATGTCTTTATCAACTCGCACCGGTTGCTTGCCAAGTGACGCAAGCAGTTCGATTACTTGCTCGACCACATCATTATCACTCCACTGAGTTTTAATGACTTCGACAAGTGGAATAAGATGGGGCGGGTTCCACCAGTGGGTACCCAAAGCACGTTCTTTGTTTGTTAGCTCCGCCATTATTTGAGTAATTGGCAAAACGGACGTATTTGACGCCAAGATGCAATCATCGCTTACAGCCGCTTCGACATCTGCGAAAATCTTGCGTTTTATCTCTAGGTTCTCTGGTCCAGCTTCGATCACCAAATCGGTATTGCGCACCGCTGTAGCCAAGTCATTATCAAACGAAATGTTCCGCAGCGCAATTTCGATCAGGTCTCTGTCTGTGCCCATTGAAACCATGCTGTCTTCAACTCGGCGATGTAGCGATTGCAGGGCGCCTTCTGCAGGGTCCGTTACGATGACGCCGAACCCCATTTTCGCGAACGTCAGCGCAACGCCATGCCCCATGAGCCCGGCACCAACAACTGAAACTGTTTGGATTTGTTTCACCATAGTTTAACCCGCCGTGTATCCGCCATCCGCATATAGGATATGGCCGGTGTAAAAAGACGATGCTGCTGAAGACAAAAACAGCAATGGGCCCGCCAGATCTTCCGGTTCGCCCAACCGGCCGACAGGAACCCGAGCAAGAAAACCATCTCTGACTTTCTTCGCTTCTGGGGTGTCCTCAAACATCCAAGATGTCAGCGGAGATCGGAATACAGTTGGGGCAATCGCATTAACAGTGATGCCTGTTGGACCAAGTTCACAGCCAAGCGCTTTCACCACACCATCGGTGGCTGATTTCGAAGCACAATAAGCTGAGTATCCAGCAGGATGACCCAACAAACCGCGCGCAGAGGAAACTAAAACGATCTTCCCGCTACCCTGCGCTTTCATTGTCGGCACCACAGCGCGCGCCATCAACCAGGACTGACGCGCATTGGCATCCATCACAGCTTCGAAGGTTTCGACCGGCATTTCTTCTACGGGCGCAACTTTGTTCATACCCGAAGCGACCACCAAAATGTCTAGCGTTTCGAACGCGTCTACTGCCGCGTCGACCATCTTTGCACATGCTGCTTCGTCAGCAGGACGCGCATTCACTTGCATCGTTTTTGCGCCCAGTTCTTCGCATTCCGCGGCAATTGATGCCAACGAGTCTTGGTTTCCAGCGGCCAAAACCAGGTTACAACCAGATGCCGCCAGTATCCGGGCAGCCACAGCACCGAATGCACCGGAGGCGCCGGTGATGAGGGCCGTTTTTCCTGACACGTCGAAAAGCTGCAAGGGAGCTTTCATTGAAGTCATTATCTTGCCTCCGGTGGATAGGGCATTGTCACCAACAGAGTGCAGGTGAGGTTCGAATGGTTTGTGATTGTGCGCACTTCATTAGATGGAATGGTGCAGCTGTCGTACTTGCGAAGAACGGTGGGTACATTGTCTATTAAGACAGTGAGCTCTCCCTCAAGTACGACATAGACCTTCTCAAAAGGAGTTGAATCTGGTCCTGCACCTCCGCCAGGGAGAAACTGGCTGAGACCTATCCATTGATTTTCCGGACCACCGTTTTCAAAGCCTTGCAATCGAAGGCCAAAACATCCGTGATGGTTGGGCGCTTCATATGGTTGTGCTTCATCAAATCGCTTTATGTGCATTGTGGTCCTCCCAAACCGAGACGTTCGGCTCTTAGAATTCTTCGCCAGCTTCGATACGATAGCCTTGCGACTTGTCGATCATAGCAACCAGACGAATGATACAGCCATCGCCGCGGTCCCAGTTCCAAGGGAAGAACGCAAAAGTACATCTTTTGCCGGTCACCGCGTCGAGGTCGCCACCAACGTTTTCGATACCTAGAATGCCGTTGCTAAATAGAATGTTGTGGCAAGGCTCCCACTCAGGGAAGTCATCTTTCCAATCGCGCCCGCCTGACCACTCTTTATATTCTTCGGCCAAGTGAGGGAGTAAAGGACCATTGCGTTGTGGACCAATTGCAGTTGCAAGCGGATGATCGTTCGCCTGTGTATCGTGACCAACAACTTTCACGCCTTTTTCAACCATCCACTCGGCGGCAGAAGGAACGAAACCTGGGCAATATGCGAAATAGTCGCCATCTTCATAGTCGTGATGCCAACCCGTATTGATGATGAGAACATCACCCTTACGAATTGCATGACCACAAGCTTTCTCAAGATCTTCGCCTGTAATAGGCTCCCACTTCTTTTTCGGCAGCGAAACCACAATGCCTGTGCCAAAGAAATGTGGCAGCGGAACTTCGTCAATGAATGGTGTTCCTTGAACCACGTGTGCTGGCGCATCAATGTGCGTAGTCGCATGCATTGTCGTTGTGATCCGTTGGCTCAAAACACCAGACTTCGCCATATAATGGATGCGCTCAATCTTTGTATCTTGGAAGTATGGCCAGTTTGGATTTTGAAATCCAAATCTGTGGCTGAGGTTATAAAACTCCAGCCCCATATCATTGTCTAAATCTGCCTGAAATTCGATCCCACGAATCTTAACCATTTGCCCGCCTCCTCAAACATTTGCAAATTACTGTCCCGTATGATGATGCATGTGTATCACTATGCAGTCAAGAACAAAATCACAATGTGATTGATCTGTACCACGATGTGGTGCACTATATGAGAAAAGTGAATCAATAGATCGAGTGTTTGAATGATTGTAGAACCGGAAGTTTCAGGCAGAGGTGGAATACAAGTTATCTCCCGAGCCGCCAAGATTTTGAGGGTTGTCGGCAATTCAAACGATGGTCTAAGCTTGGGAAAGATTGCTGAGCAAGTCTCATTACCAAGATCGACGGTGCAGCGAATTACAAGTGCACTACTCGCTGAAGGCCTGTTGATTAACGATGCTCAAGGCCGTGGCTTGAAGATTGGCCCAGGAATCACAGCACTGGCTGGCGCAGCTCACTATGACGTAGTTGAACATTGTCGCCTGTTGCTTACAGAACTCACTCAGAAAACCGGCGAAACAGCTGACCTTTCCGCGCTGCGCGGGGTGGGCATGACATTCCTAGATCAAGTGCCCGGAACACATCGGTTGATTACGGTTTCAAAAGTCGGAGAAGTGTTCCCGCTAACATCAACAGCAAATGGCAAATCCTGTTTGGCGGCAATGGACCGCGATCGGGCTTTGGAGTTGGCTAAACAAGAATGGGAGCGTAATAGCCATTCAGGCGACATTTCTCAGTTTGGTTCCACTTTAGACAAGATTGTGCAGGACGGCATCGCTTTGGATCTCGACGATCACACACCCGGCATTTGCGCGGCCGGTTTCTCTTTCCGTGATTGGTCTGGTGATTTGCACGCCATCTCTGTTCCTGTTCCCTCGAACAGATTTTCAAGGAACCGAGAAGTCATTGAAACGGCCCTACAAGAGACCTCAAAAAGCGTCCAACAGATGTTTCGATAGTCGCACTCGAACTACTATTGTCCGCTATGGGTCGTTTCCGACCGAGTACCAAGCTTATGGTTACGACAGGTCGATAGACCGTATTGAGCCCATAGCAGTCCTTGCTTCCACCCCGCAGTGCACTAAACTGTGTCGACTGAAAGTGGATCAAGATAAAATTGGGTGCCCGAGCCTAGTCTGAATACGTTTGATGAATGCAGAAATTTCATAATGCAATTGCCTACACCCTGACGTTACGGGAGTGTTGCGTCAGGGTGTAGAATTCCCTCAGACCTAAGTTCGGCCCAAAAGTCTGAGGGTATTGGAAATTCAAAAGCACGAACATTTGTTAGAACTTGAACAGGGGATTGCGCCCCACACGCGACGCACTTGATGACAGGGTGAGCTGCCGGAAATTGCAATGCTGCAGCGATTAATGGGACCGAATGGGCTTGGCAAATTAGTTCGATCTGTTTGACCCGTGACATGATGTGTGCGGTTGCCGGTCTATAATTGAATTTTGCTTCCGGAATTGCGCCCGTCGCAAGAATTCCCGAATTGAACGGTCCTCCTAGAACTACACCAATACCTTCTCGCTGCAATCTCGGTAGACAGCTGTCCAAGGCTTCTTGTTCCAACAGTGTGTATCGGCCAGCCACCATGAAACAATCGAATGCACCATTCGCACACAGTGTTTCACAACCCTCAAAACTGTTAAGGCCTGCACCAATTGCAGCGACTTTATTAGCAGCTTTGAGTTCACACATCGCCTGATATCCCTTGCCGTCGAAGAATGCACGGATGTGTTTTGCAAAGCGATCTTCGCCATGTGTCGCAACATCTAGGTCATGCACTAAGAGAATATCTGGCTCTCGGTTAAGCCTAGCGACGCTTTCATTGAAACTTTTCATGATGCCGTCGTAAGAATAGTCAAAAGTCACCCGTTTCGGCGGCATTGAGACGAAAACATCTGACGTTGCTGCAGAACTTACACAGTCCTCTATAATGCGACCCACTTTCGTGGACAGGCAATGCTTAGCGTCTTTTAGTTCTGCACCTAGTCGTTCTTCACTTAGTCCAAATCCGTAAAAAGGAGCCGTATCGAAGTAGTCAATGCCACTCGAAGTCGCTGCAGAAATAGTTTGGACGGCCACTTCATCGCTAACCTCTTGGAACAAATTTCCTAAACCAGCCCCCCCAAATCCTAAAGCGGTTAGAGAAACGGGACGACTAGGCATCCCGCCTAATTCATTTCTGTCATTTACCAACATCGTGTGTGCTTTCAATTCTTGGCAGCCGTGGCTAGTTAGCTCTAGCTAAACGTTGGCCCAACCGCCATCCACTACATGAGCAACACCTGTTGTGTTGCTGCTTTCATTAGATGCCAAACAGACAACTAGTGCTGCGAATTCTGCTTGCGACCCAATACGCCCGTTGGTTGTCTTTGTTCAAAACTCTCGCAAGCCGCTTTGTAGTCTCCAGTATTTACTAGTCTTTGCTCTAACGATGGGCTTTCAACGGTCCCAGGGCATATGGCATTACAGTGAATTCCTGCACTGACAAAATCAGCGGCGATTGATTTTGTCAGTCCAATAACACCTGCTTTTGTCGCACCGTAAACATACCGGTTTGGTGCGGAACACTTCCGCCCAAATATCCGAATGAAGGCTTCGATATGCCGCGACTTTACGATCGCTCAAACGAACAACCATGCCGCGCCGCTGTGCGTTGTTCATCTGATCCGTTGACCATCCCCATCGAACAGATAGATGTATTCTGGCGCGAACGGCACGTCGATTAATTCGCCTGCCTTCGGTCTGCTCGCTCGGGCTTCCACCAAAATGGGTGTACCGGATTCCATTTTGCCGTGAACAAACGCTGTCGCACCCAACTGTTCGACTACATCCATTTTGATTTTGAGTGATGGGCCCTTAGTACCATTTAGGTGCTCGGGCCTAATGCCCAATCGCAGCTTTTGGCCTAGGTTGAGAGCTATTTTAAGCGACGGCAGTTTAACTTCCAATCCTTCAACCCGAACTGTGTTTGCATTCACAGCTTCACAGGCCAGGAAGTTCATTGCTGGCGAGCCTATAAATCCGGCTACGAATGCGTTGTCTGGATCATCATAAAGGTCTGTGGGCTTCCCGACCTGTTCGATCTTGCCACCGCGTAGCACGACAATTCTGTCGGCCAGTGTCATCGCTTCAGTTTGATCGTGGGTTACGTAGATCATGGTTGTATCAAGCGTCTGGTGAAGCCGTGCAATCTCAATCCGTGTCTGAACACGAAGCTCCGCATCTAGATTTGAAAGCGGCTCATCGAACAAGAAAACCTCTGGCTTTCTTACGATCGCACGCCCAATCGCTACACGTTGTCGTTGACCGCCCGAAAGCTCTGCAGGTTTGCGATCTAGCAGTGCATCAATTTGCAAAATCTTTGCTGCATCTTCCACGATTAGTCGCCACTCAGCCTTTGACTTGCCGGCCAGTCGCAAAGCAAAACCCATATTTTCAGCTACCGTCATATGCGGATAAAGCGCATATGATTGGAATACCATGGCGATGCCACGATCATACGGCTCCAATGAGGTCACATCCTTGTCGGCGATACTAATCGTGCCTGAAGAGACGTCTTCAAGGCCAGCGATCATTCGTAGCAGAGTGGACTTTCCGCAACCTGATGGACCGACAAAGACGACAAATTCGCCGGGAGAGATTTCCAGGTCCACCCCTTTAATGACATCGACTGAACCGAATGACTTGTGGACATTCTCTAAAGCTAAGTTGGACATGGTTTAACCTTTTACTGCGCCGGCAGCGATGCCAGCGACGATCCGGCGTTGAAACACCAAATAAATGACGACGATTGGCGCGGCAGCTAAAACGATACCGGCGGCCAGTAAGGGAACATTGGTCGTATATTCACCGCGAAGCGCTGTAATGCCGACCATAAGCGTGCGTTCGTTTTGCAAGACCAACAATGAAATCAACACATCATTCCAACAATAAAGTGTATTGAGGATGCCGAGTGTCAGGAGTGCTGGCTTTCCCATGGGCAACATCACATACCACCACACTTGGAGAAAACGCGCGCCGTCGATGCGAGCGGCTTCTGTGAGGTCTCGTGGTATTCCCGCGTAAAATGCGGTCATTAGATAAATTGAAAACGGCAAGAAGAACGCCGTGTATGAGATAATCAAACCGATCCGAGTATTTAACAATCCAGTCGCGATAATCGTTTGATAGAATGGCACAAGAATTACCTGCACCGGGATCATCAAAGAAGCCAAAATAAGCACGAAAACTGTGCGACGGAACGGAAAGCGGAGCACCGCAAGCGCAAATCCCGCCATTGATGAGACCAAAAGCAAAGTCGCTACGGCCCCGCCCGTTGTGATGACTGAATTTAGGAAATACTCAGAAAACCTAGCGCGACTCCACGCGGTCACAAAGTTCTCGAAACTTGGATCTGTGACCATACCGAAGCGGTCAAGGATGTAGCCACGATTGTCTTTTAGCGCATTGTTCAACGCAAAATACAAAGGGTAGATGCATGACAGCGCCAATAGTCCCATGGGAACCGAAGCGAACCACATGGAACGGCGTTCTCTTTTTCCAGAAATTGCCATGGTTAAACCTTTGCGTTTCGGCTCATGATGCGAACTTGTGCATATGCCACGCCCGCCATCATTAGGAATAGGAACATCGACAAAGCAGCTGCATACCCAGGTCGGTTGAGCTTGCCTTGCTCAAGCCAAATCAAGAACTCTGGCATTGTTGTAGCAGTGCCAGGACCACCGCCCGTGAGCACATAAATTAATCCAAACATGTTTGTAAGGAGACCTACTGTTGTTACGACAGCCACAAACTCGATGATTGGTTTGAGAGACGGAATAACGATGAAATACAACCGTTGCCAAAACCGAGCGCCATCAATTCTGGCGGCCTCGATAATGTCGTCAGGCACGGTCGTTAATCCGGCCATAAAGATCAGAACACTCATGCCAAACGTTGACCAAAGCTGAACTGCAATCAGGGAAATAAGCGCAGTGTTGGATGAACCAAGCCAATCGACACCGTCTATACCGATACTGTCTAAAAACGAATTCAGTGAACCGTCATACCTGAGAACGATGTTAAAGATTGCGCCAACAATCACTGAGGATAAGACCGCAGGTAGAAAGTAAACTGCTCGGAAAAACCTACCACCAGGAACGCCTTGGTGGATCAATATCGCTAACAACATCGGCAACATCACCATGATTGGCATGGTTGCTAACAGGAGCAACGTATTTACAATGGAATCTTGGAAAGTTGGATCTTCAATGGCCTTAATATAGTTGGCAGCCCCAACCCAATTTGCTTGGCCGGTATTGTCCGCATCGGTGAAGGACATAAGGAAGCCCCAGCCAAGCGGAATTAATCTGAAAGTAATGAGAAGAAGCAGAGCGGGAGCCAAAAAGAACACCGCAAAGCGTCTTTCGACACGGCTGTTCTTGGGTTTGATCTCGTTCATCTGCTTCTTCTCCTATTACTAATTCGGTTGAGACCCGACTTAGTTTGCTGCTCGTGCGGCTTCCATTGCTGCAATTGCTTCGTCAGCAGTTGTTTCGCCACCAAGTAGCTTTTGGCTTTGACGCTTCCATTCTTCCAAGACGGCTGGGTTCAACACTGCGTGTGGCATGCCAGCTGGACGTTCAGCCATAATGCCAAGGATAGCAGATAATGAAGGGCTGCTTAGTTTTGATGTGTCAACATTTGGGTTCGCTGGAAGTGCACCAGTTTCAAGAGCAAACGTTGCTTGGCGATCAGCATCAGTCAAAATGCTAACCAAGGCACGTGCTGCGTCTTGGTTCTCAGATTTTGCTGAAACGCCCCAACCAATCCCACCGGCGAAAGGTAGTTTTGCCTCTGCAACACCAGGTGTGGGCATTGGGAATGCTCCTAAGTTTTCATCACCAAGGAACTCACCAAACTGTTTCCAGTGAGCGACATCAGATAGTAAGCCAACTGTGTGAGCTGCGTCTGAGCGCATGAACATTTCGTATTCGTCCATGAATTTTGCAGTTGAGTTGGCACCCTTTTGAATCCATCCGCGATCGTTCATTTCAACAAACAGGTCAACAATTGCGCGCACTTTTGGTTCAGTCCAAGCCAGCTCACCAGCTGCCCAGGCAGTGTAATCTGCTTCGGTGAATGTATTTGCTGTTGCCAAAGTCACAAAGAACTCGCCGCCAAAACCTTGTTTGTTGCCCATTGCGAAGCAAGGAACATCGCCTTTTGCAATTATGGCTTCACAAACCGTCGCCAATTCGTCCCAACTTGTTGGCGCCGCATCAGCATTTAAGCCAGCTTCAGCATAGCGGGATTTGTTGTAATAAACGACAAAACCTTGAATGGTGAGTGGCACCGCATAAGGATCATTGTCTACAGAAAATACGTCAGCGCCAGCAAAACCATCTGCCTCGTCATTCAAAGCAACAAGTGCTTCTGAACGCGTTTGAGTTTGCGAACCGCCGTGTAGCAATACAACGTCAGGGCCTTGGCCTGAACCAAAAGCTGTTCCCAATAGCGTGTAATACTGGTCGTGTGGCTGTACGACAAATTTAACATCACCTTCTGGATACTTTGCTTTAAAAGCTTCTTTTGCGCTTTCAAAATAGGCTTGGGTTGCAGGGTCACCTGACTTCCAGTCCCAAACGGTGAGTTCCTGTGCTACTGCCTGTCCTGCGAACAATGCCGCTGGCACCGCCATAGCAAGCTTCAGTTTTGTTGAGAGTTTCATTCTTCGTCTCCTCCTAGAAAAATCTATCTGATGAACTTATTGATTTCGAGTGGTAAGCAGTTTTGCGGCAGGGCCTAGCAACAATTCGGATTTTGGAATTGTTTCGGGGACTGCCCATTGGGTGCGGGCTTCTTCCGTCAATGAAAACCCAATGCCGGGACGATCGGATACATACGCCCGGCCGTCGTGAAATGCTGTCGGTGCATCCACTAAATGATCGTAGTTTTGGAATGCGTATTCCATCCAACGCGCCTCGGGCAACGCGCAGGCTGTGTGAACACCTGTTTCCAGAGTGGTATTGCCAAGAGAAACAGGAATGCCCATTTCAGCAGCTAACCAGCCGATGCGCATGACCTCTGTGACCCGGCCGTGCAGATTGATGATGTCGGTTGCTCTGGCTGCGAGCAATTCTGCTCGGCCAGAGACATCCAAATACTCGCCTGAGTTGATCTGTGTCCAAGGTGTCGCTTCAGACAACTGACGTAGTCCAGTAAAATCTGAACGTAATATGGGATCCTCGACCCATTCCAAATCGAACCCCGCTCGACGGAAAAGATCCAACCGCATTTGGGCTTCTTTGGGGGACCATGATTCATTCGCGTCAATCATGATGCCTGCGTCTGCACCGACTGTATCGCGGAGAAGTGTCAGCCTGTTAAGATCCCAATCACGGTCAACGTGCCCTACTTTTATTTTGAAGGTGGTGAAACCGCAATCAGCGGCATCTTTGAAAAATGCACAGAAATTATTGTCAGATAAATGAAAGTCTAAGCCACTGGCATAAGCAGGGACCGATTTTCTGGTTCCTCCCAAGAAGTCTGCCAATGGCAAGCCTGCTTGTTGTGAGGCTAGATCCCACAGAGCAACTTGCATGGCTTCGCCAAAACCGTATGACGCATCACGTTGATTGCCACCTCTTAGGCGAACTACTTGATGGACAAGCGCGGTTGGCAGCTTTCCATCTAAGTTTGGCCAAACCATTTGTTCAAACGAAGACTGCAACAAAGAAAGTGACGGCACGGGGTCCCATAAAGAATGAGCAAATCCCAGACCAACATTGCCTGAGGCATCTTTTAGCTCGAGAGCAAAACCATAAAAGCAATCAAAGCCAACTTGGCTATCACCTATGACGCGATCTCGTTTGAATTCAAATCGAGTGATCGTCCAATCTGATATGCTATGGCTTTTCATGATTAATCAAGTTGCTCCATCTGATTTATCAGTTTAGAAAACACTTCGATTGTATTTAGTCAAGTGATTTGTTAGTGAGTCATTATGAAACAAACAAAACATGCTCCGCGATTGTCGGATTTAGCCTACGAAAGCATCCTCCAAGCTCTCTTTGATGCGAGGGTGCCGATGGGAGACAAAATTAGCCAAGGCTATCTTGTAGAGCTAACGGGCGTGCCAGTGGGGCCAGTACGGGACGCACTCAAAGTGCTGGAAGCCGACGGCTTGGTTATTGTTCACCCAAGATCCGGCATCGAATTGATAAAGCCTTCGACCGAGCTGGTTCGCTCAACAATTCAGTTCCGGGCAATCATCGAAAAGCCAGCGGCAAGACGCTTCGCCTCCGTTGCAACCGAAGAGACACTTGCCGAACTTCGTCAGATGCATGAAAAACTGGCAAACGAACTGCAAAGCATGGACACAAGAACCAATGCCTTTGAATTGCTTCAGGGATTAGAAGACAAATTTCACTTGGCCCTCGTATCCAGTCTCGGCAACGCGCTAGTCGACGCATCCTATCGTCGCCTGCAACTAATGGGACGTATTATTAGAGGTCGTGCGGTGTTCTATCCCCAAGTTGCGATCAAATCAGTTGATGAACATTTACAGGTTATTGCCGCATGCGAAGCACGGGATAGCGATGCCGCTGAGGAACAAATTGGTTTGCACCTTAACAATGCTATGAGCCGAAACTTAGGTTTCTGATTTGTAACGTGACCATAATATAGCGTTGCGATATTCTTTCTAAAAAAGCAAATCGATTAGGATGCCAATATGAATAAGTATCTTACTTTGTTAGCATTGGTTGTTTGCAGTTCCGCAGGAAACCTGGGGATCGCCAGCGAAGCAATTGTACAAACACCTTCCCCGGTTGTTCACCTAAAAGATAATCTAGACGAAGCGGACAACTTAGGTTGGTGTATCGACACGGTTGGACGAGGGTTCGCAAAATCTTTGCATGCGCACTCCTGTAAACCACAAGGTGGCGATGTTCAGTTTAGTTTCGACGAAACGACCGGACAAATAAGCTCAGTACCATACGAAGAACAATGTGTGGTTGTTAGAGCGCAGAGCGACGAAACACATTTTGGTTTAGACGAATGCTCACCGGACAACCAGAAACAACGTTTCAGTTTTGACAGTGACTCAGGACAGATTTCACCAGTGAACTCACCTACGAAGTGTGTTGTTGTCGGCGAAAATAGCCGATCCGCTGGCCCGTTTATGTCACGAAACCTGCTCCTAACCGAGTGTAACGAAGTTGAAGCCATATTTCGAACTTGGGTAATGCGATAAACGAGCATCTTCCGGCAACTTTCCAAATCAGTGCTTGCTTGTAATCGTCGTTCGTACGTTTTGAATGGGCGCTTTGTCCGCATTGCTGCCATTCAATTGAACAACGCAAAGACGGTTTCTGGTCCAACTGTGGCGGTTGGGTCAGGTTCGTGTGACGTTCAACATTGAGTGTGGAACGTCATACGTTTCTGACCCAAGGCGTCAGCAAAACCACGAAAAATGTCTAGAGCCCGCCAGACAATTCTGACCCAAACGTCAAGCAATTCTGACCTAAACCGCGAAACAAAAGTGCTTGTCCAACACATGACTGACGGTCCTTCGACAACCGTTGGCTTTGTAAACATGTCAGAGCCATCGGACCTGCGCGCACTCGAAAAAAGCTTCACCACCTGAAATGGAACCATGCAGCACCTCATGTCAGCAACGCAGATAGCTATTTGGCAGATTTTGTCCGCAAAAGCATTATTGACACCGCGGCCGATGCTCCAACTATAAGAAGTAGTGAAATTGGACGTTGAAGAAAGATGAGAAGGTCTCCGTTTGATATAATTAGCGAACGGCGCAAATTCTGTTCCGAAAGTGTGCCCAGAACTACTCCCAAAAGCAAGGGTGATAGAGGTATCCGGGTTTTTTCAAACAAATAGCCGACACAACCAAACAAAAGAGCAACGAACATATCGAAGATGCTGTAACGCACAGAGTACGATCCCATCATGCACAGGAACAAAATTGCAGGGATCATTACGCGCTGATCAATTCTAATGAGTCTGGCAAATACACCGGTTAGACTAAGTCCAATCATTAGCAACGCGAGTTGGGCCAAAATGACTCCTGCAAAGATAGCGTAAATCAAATCTAGGTTTGAAGTGAAAAACACCGGTCCCGGTTCAAAGCCGTGTATCGTCAAAGCACCAAGCAGGACTGCCGTTACCGCATCACCTGGTACGCCGAGCGATAACATTGGTATCAATGCGCCTGATGTTGCCGCATTGTTAGCTGCCTCTGGTGCAACTACGCCTTTAGGGTTGCCACTGCCCAAATCGGAATTTGGCCCTTCGCTACGCTTGAGTTCAGAATATGCAGCGAATGCCGCAATATCGCACCCTGCGCCAGGAACTGAACCGACAAAAACCCCAATGATGGATGACTTTAACGCCGTCCATCGGGTCATGACAATATCAGTCCACTTTGGAATAAAGGTTTCACCTTTTGCTGCCTTTGGGAAAACAAGAAGCTTTTCGGCTCGCAAGAAAACTTGGGTAACACCAAATAGGCCAACGAGAATTGGGATTAACTCTAAACCGCCCAGTAGATTGCGAACACCGAATGTATATCTTGATGAACCGGCAATTGGGTCAAACCCGATTGTTGTAATCCACATGCCAATTGATGCCGCAAGTACTCCAAGCAACAAACTATCGCTCGACACAGCAACGATCATTGCAAGGCCAAACAAGGTCAGCGAGAAAAACTCCGGCGGTCCGAATGCTAGCCCGATAATGGCAAGTTTTGGCGCCAGCAAAGTCATAATCAGTGCGCCCACAGTTCCGCCAAAGAAAGACGCTACCGTGGCCAACCCAATTGCGCGACCAGCTTCGCCTCGCTCGGACATTGGAAAACCGTCTATCATCGTTGCGGCCGCAGCGGGCGTACCAGGCGTTCGTAATAGAATAGCAGACAGAGAACCGCCGTATATGCCTCCACAAAAAACACCAACAAGCATCAAGATGCCTTGCAAAGGTTCATGCCCAAACGTGAAGGGCAATAGTAATGCGCACCCAGTGGTAGCTGTCAGCCCCGGTAATGCGCCAACAAATACTCCGGCAAATACGCCGAGAAAAATAAATACCAATGTTACTGGATCACTTAAGACAGTACTCATTCCGTGGACAATGTTTAAAGCTTCCATGGTAACTCCTAGAGAAACTGTTCAATCAGGCCCGCTGGTGGCGGAGCAAATGCAAGACGTGACAAAAGAATCCATGCGATGGCGCTTAGCCCTATGGAAACCGACGCAAGTATCCATGGTGAACGCATTCCGAAAAGCCACAATGTGGCTAGCATCCACAGAGGCGCTAAAATGGGGTAGCCGATGATAGGCAAGAGGATAAGAAATCCCAGTGTACTTGAAGCAACAATAAGTGGCGTCCATGAAACGCTCTCAAGCTTACCAGCCACGCCCGAACGACGAAACAGCACCCACAGACGATTGGCTAGCGAAATGGCAGCGGTGATACATGCAATTCCACAAGCCAATTGGGGGAATACATTCCCTCCACTTGGAGAGCCATCGCCATAATCTCGAGCCAAGTAGAATGCAGTAGCAGATGCCACGATCAGGCTGCTCAATACCAAGAACGAGAGTAGGTCCACCCAATGGGTGGACCAGTTCTTGATTATGGAGCGGCTCATTTTCCGATTCCGAGATCGGCAATCGCTGCGCCTAAGCTTGTTTCCATATCTGCAAGGAAAGTCTCAAAATCCTTCTCTGCCTTATAGACAAGAGGTAGACCCTTTTCCTTGGCGAGAGTCTGAAAACTTGCAGATTCAAAGCAAGCTTTAAAACCTTCGGTAATCTTGGCTTTCACTGATTCATCAAGACCCTTGGGTGCCGCAAGGCCGCGCCAGTCATACACCGGCGCCTCGATGGCATAACCTGCTTCTGAAACTGTTGGTACATCTGGGAAAGCATCGGCACGTTCTAGAGCGTTAACGGCCAGAATACGAACTTCTCCAGCTTCAAGAAGCTGTTTCATTTCGTCGATACCAGTTGCAGCTACCGCCACATGATTTCCTAACAAGGCGGTCCGAACATTTGCGGATCCATCAAATGGTACATAGTTGAACGAAGCATCATACGACTTGGCGAGCGTCGCCGCAGAGAGATGCCACGCACCACCCGTACCAGCATGACCGACGGTAACGACACCAGGATTTTCCAACGAATACTTCATTAGATCATCTAGAGTTTGCCATTCAGAGTTCGCTGACACTGTAATTGCACCAGGACTTTGATTGATCAGCTGAATGAGGTCGAAATCTCGGTAGCTCAATTCTGCCTGATCCAGTAGGCCATATGTGGAGAGATTAAACGTTATCAGGCCAACGGTATAACCATCATTTCGGGCTGCCAGCGTGGCACCCATGCCGATTGCACCGACTGCGCCGGTTTTGTTCACAACGTTGATATTCGCGCCGAAACAAGTTTCGGACTCCGCCACGAGGCTACGAGCAATTGTATCTGTGCCGCCGCCTGCTGACCAAGGAACGATCATTGTGACGTCCTTTGCTGGGTAATCTTGCGCCCATCCGGCAGTAGCCGCCAAGCAAAGTGTTATGCCTGTAATCAGACTTTTGTAAGCAATCATGTTTTCCTCCTTAAATGATTGACATTATTAATACAATCTGGATTGTTCGTGCTTCAAATATCGAGAAAAGGACGATCAAATGTTAGTAAGAATGGCCATATTTCGCGGAGATTTGCCGCGAAAAAATGAACTTGCGTTCCAAGAACATCTCAACTCAAAGATGCTCCCGCTTATTCGCGATTTCCCAGGAATTATTTCTGTTGAAGCGCTTCTGCGCCGAGACAGCGACCCGTCCCTTCACGACTTTCAGCTCATCCTAGACATGCGATACGCCGACGAGAAAATGATGGACCTCGCTTTGGCATCCCCCCAAAGGACCAAGAATGGTGAGGAGACAAAAAAACTCCTCGCATTGATGATAAACCCCACCGTTGAACACATTGTCCTTAGCTCGTGATTGTCGCCTAACTAGGTTGTGTTGGGGACTCAAAGAATGAGGCCGGGACCAGTATTTTGTTCTCTTGGGAAACGAGATTTCCAGCTTCGGCTGACCTCTTTAGAAACTCTTGCCATTCAGGATCAGCAGCCATTGCGGCTCGTTTTTGAGCGCGATCGGCTGCATCTTCATAGACCCAAATGTGGACATAGGAGTTTACGTTTCCTGTTTCAGTCGCTGCATATACAACGGGTTGTCCCAAGTGACGGCTTTGCGGGCCCCATCCGAATTCCTCATACAGTTTCATGTGCTTTTTGATCGTGCCCGGGCGACAAGTGTAAGTACGGTGGTCAAGGATCATTTTGATGAGTCTCCTGTTAAAATTATTTGTTTTCCTTCGCCGATCAAGCCAGCGATTGTGTGTAGCACCATGATTGCCCCTGCAATGGGGATTGCGGCATAAAAGGTACGTTCAGGTATTTGCAGAATTGGCGTAAGTGCGTTGGCTTTGTTGAATAAAACCCACCCGTACCAAGTCATCACGCAGAGAAACCCGAGCGAGAGCAAACTGGTGACGATGCGGAGTGCCACTCGAGGTTTTCCTTGTGGAATTGCCAGCTCGAGCCAGTCGACTTGAAAGTGGTCTCGTTTAATCCAAAGCGCTGCCGCTCCAAAAAAAACGACGTACGCAAAGCATCCACGTACAACCTCGTCGAACCAAGCAAAACCAGCCAGCTCAAGAGTTCGGGCGACCACGTTGATTAGGATGAGCCAGAACAGAATTATCAACGAAACCGTTGCGATGTATCTCAGTATGGCCTCAGAAATTGCTTCAACGCGGTTCATTAGTTGCCTCCCAAAAGTAGAGACGGTAACCAAGTTGAAATGGCTGGAATTGTTACCACGGCCAGTAATACTACGCATATGCCGATGAGATATGGAGCTAGTGCGCGAGAAAGGCGCGCTACGGATATTTGTGCGATCGAGCTTACTGCAAAAAGAACCATGCCAACTGGTGGGGTCAAAAGGCCAACCATTGAACACATGATCATGATTACCCCAAACTGCACCGGATCGACGCCAATTTCGATTATAACTGGCAAGAATAGCGGAACTGTCAGAACTATGACGGCAATTCCTTCTAGGAACATGCCGAGCACGAGCAGGATGAATACGATGATTGCCAAAATTACTGCTTTGTTGTCCGAAAAACTCAGCATCGCTTCTACGAGTTGGTTTGGAATGCGCTGTTGGATTAGAAGCCAGCCAAAGAAACCTGCAGCAGCGATCACGAACATGACGCGAATGGTGTGAACTAGGCTGTCCCAAATGATGCTTGGCAAATCGCTGAGCTTAACCTCGCGATAGACAAACATCGAAAGCACCAATGCATAAGCTGACGCGACAACACCTGCTTCAGTTGGTGTGAATATGCCGCCAAATATGCCGGCTATGATGATGACCGGTGTGAGTAAGGAAAGTATGCTATCTAAGCCGCTAACTGCAATTTCTTTCCAGTCAAGTTTCTCACGTCTCGGCATCTTGTGGATACGGGCGACTATGTAGACGGCTATCATTAGGGCCAGGGCCATTAGCACGCCCGGAACAATTCCTGCGAGAAACAGTTTGGCGACCGAAACACCCGTAATGGATGAGTAAAGGACGAATGGAATTGATGGGGGGAACACAGGCCCAATTGTTGATGAAGCAGCTGTGATTGCTGCGGAGAAATCTTTATCGTACCCCCGTTCATTCATGGCCTTAAGTTCGACTTGCCCTAAGCCAGCTGCATCAGCTACGGCGGCGCCAGACATTCCAGAGAAGAACAGAGAGGCAAGGACGTTTACTTGACCAAGACCGCCACGGATGTGACCGACGCAGGAGTCTGCAAAACGGAAAATTCGTTTGGTAATTCCGCCTGTGTTCATCAAATTGCCAGCGAGAATAAAAAATGGAATTGCAAGTAATGTGAAGCCTGTAGTGGCTGCAAACATACGTTGAGGGACCATTGGGAGAATAAAGAAATCGCCTTGCAACACATAGAAGCCTACGGCAGTCACACCTAGGGAAAGGGCGATGGGAACACCAAGAATGATGAGAAATATCAGTGTTCCGAAAATTAGAAATGTGGTCATTTCTTTTCCAAGCGAGAAGTGAGTTTTGGCCTTTTGATGCCAAGTTGTTTCAAACGAGCGGTCGTTTTACTCAGGGTAGTGTCGCCCCTACGCAACGATCGGGCGTAGGGACGATAGGTTTTTAGTCGAGCATTTCTAGGAATTTATCCATGTTCTCTTGGCCGCTATATTCAGCCACACTTGCTCGCGCGTCGCCCATCATTGCAGCAAATGGTGCGAGATCTGGCGTTGTAACTTTCATGCCGCGCTCGATCAAACCCGCAATTTCCTGCTCTTCTTGTGCTTGAACCGAAGCTCGCATCAAGTCACCTGCCGCTGCGCTTTCCTCTCGGAGAATGCGTTGTTGGTTCGGTGTTAGGGCGTCCCACTTGTCTTTGTTTACAACGTGAATCATTGCGTTATAGACGTGGCGAGTGAGGGCCATATGCTCTTGGAAGTCGTTGAGATTATAGTGATAAATCACGCCAACGGGGTTTTCTTGACCTTGAACAACGCCTTGGTTCAGAGCGTTAGGTAGTTCCGGGAATGCGATTTGTGTTGTTGATGCGCCAAGACCTTCCATCGCCGCAACAATTTGTAGCTCTGGCGGCGTACGAAGTTTAAGACCAGCAACATCTGCCGGAGTGTTGATGGGTTTTACAGAGTTGGTGATATTGCGGAAACCATATTCCCAATGAGAAAGCATTACCAATCCTTGCGCCTCAAGCTTTGGAGCAACCCAATCCGAATACTCACCGTCGAGAACCTCATGCGCATGCTCGTAACTACTAAAGGCAAATGGTGTCATTGCGGTGCCCAACGCACGATCGTACTTGTCTAAGCCACCATGTGTAGGAAGGTTCATATCGACCGCACCAAGAATCGTTTGCTCTAGTTGTTCTGGTGGGGAACCTAGTTGGTTGGCTGGGAAAAGTTCGATGGCGACTGCCCCGTCTGTGCGAGCAGCAACGTTTTCTGCAAACTGCACGGCAGCAAGGTGACCTGGATGAGATTCAGCTGCGAAGTGGGCGAGACGTAGCGTCACATCTTGTGCTTGGGCTGCGCTTATGCCTGCAGCGAGTGCAAGGCAAGAGAGAATAGTTGTTTTTTTCAGCATGTTTTCCTCCGTTGATGCTGGTTTTGATCTAGTCGTCAAGTCGTGCGACGACTCCGGTCAATTCTTCGTATGCTTTAATGACAGCGGTGCACCCTTCGTCGCCGTGCCCCATAATGGATGCGAGCGCGTATGTCTGATGTACTGAGTCAGCCATGAAACCTGGTAAGCCGGCTTCGCTGAGCCATTCCGTATAATATCGGACGTCTTTCTGAGCATTTGCGAGTGACATATGTGGGGTGAAGTCCCTTTGCAGGGTCTTTTCGCCGTATAGATCCATCATTCCTGATTTGCCGCCAGCCGCCGAAATAATGCCGATAACTTTCGACATGTCCAAACCCTCCCGTGCCGCTAACGCGAACCCCTCACAGAACGCAGCCACGTTAGCGAATGCGATGAAATTGTGGATCAATTTTAGGCGAATTGCGTGACCTGCAGGCCCAACATGGAATATGTTTTCAGCGTAGTGCTCGAAAGTTGGACGCAACTCTTCAAGCAACTCCTCGTCGCCGCCAAAAAGGATATTTACTTGCCCTTTATCAGCATGAATCGGCGTGCGGGTCATCGGAGCTTCACAATAGCGAATGCCGCGCTCTTCACATTCAATTCGCATTTTTTCGACATGAGCGACTGACACTGTCGTATGGTCTAGGAAAGTAGCGCCTTTCTTCATTCTTGAAAGAATGCCGGCAGGACCTAGAGCCATGTCTTGGACAGCTTCAGCTGTGGTGATGCAGACAGCAAAAACATCACAATGTTCAGCCATCGATTCGGGTGTGCTTCCTCGTTTTGCGCCGAAACCTTCGGCCTCAACAATCTTCTCCGAGTTTATGTCATAGGCGGTTACATCGCCGCCTTTAAGAGCGATGTTTTTTACAACGCCGCGTCCCATTCCACCCAAGCCAACAAAAGCTATTTTTTGGACCATCAGTTCCTCCATTTGCGACAAGAAAGCAGATTTCCAGTTGTCTGACAAGCAGAAATATGCTTTACAGGTTTGCAAATGACTGAGTACCAGCGTAAATATCGAGTAGGTCACTTTAGAAATCAGGAAATACTATGCCCAAATCTGCCATGTTCGACGCGATTGAACGCCCCCGCCGGCTACCCGATGAAGTGGCGCAATCAGTGATGTCTGCGATATCCGATGGTTCGCTAAGTCCAGGTGACAAACTTCCAAGTGAAGCAGAGATGTCCAAGTCATTCAGCGTTGCTCGCACGGTCATTCGCGAGGCAATTTCATTGTTGAAATTTGATGGTGTGGTTGATGCGCGCCGCGGCATTGGTGCATTTGTTGCGAACCGTGATGAACGTACGTCTTTTAGAATCAGCCCTGCTTGTTTTGAAAAGCGACGCGAAATCGTAAAACTCTTACAGTTACGAACGTCAGTCCAATCTGGTGCTGCTGCATTGGCTGCCGAATTGCGCAGCGATGACCAGCTTGCAGTGATCAAGTCAGCGTTTGATAAGTTGCTTGTTGCAAACGAAAAGGGTCCAGAATCAGGACTTGTGGAACGAGTTGAAGCAGAACATCGCCTGTACCGTCACATAACTGAGGCGTCTGAAAATGAGTATTTCTGTGATGTGATCAACATGATTGAAACAAACATTCAGAACTATTTGCGCTCAGCCTTTCTAAAGAACACTGCGGCGAGTGAGTTTGAACCCAGTGTCATCGTTGAACATAAAGCTGTCGTCGATGCTATCGAAAATAGATCTACTGAAGCGGCCCGGGTTGCGACACGAAAACGATTTTCGAACGCCGCTGAACGCTTGGCTGCTCGAAAAGATTTCGCTTAATTCTGGTAGTTCAACCAAAGACCAAGGAGTAAATGGTGAGTAAGGCAAAACACGGAGGGGCGGTGCTCATTGAAGCGCTCGAGCAACAAGGCGTGGAGCGAGTGTTTAGTGTTCCTGGGGAAAGCTTTCTAGCGGCGTTGGACGGATTGCACGATGCCGGAATTGCTAATGTTGTAACCCGACATGAAAGCGGCGCTGCGATGATGGCAGAAGCCTGCGGCAAGCTTAACGGTAGTCCCGGTATAGCATTTGTCACACGTGGCCCTGGCGCAACCAATGCTTCTGCCGGTGTCCATATCGCATTTCAAGACTCTACTCCAATGATCTTGTTCATAGGACAAGTAGCCAGTGATCAACGCGATCGCGAGGCATTTCAAGAAGTTGACTATCGCGCGATGTTTGGACCGCTGGCAAAATGGGTAGCAGAGATCGATCGTGTCGACCGTATTCCTGAATATGTGAATCGCGCGTTCCAGACCGCACTTTCAGGACGCCCCGGTCCAGTGGTTTTGTCACTTCCAGAGGACATGCTTTCAGCACCTTGTGACAGCGAAGCGACACCCCGTGCTGTTCTTCCCTCGTCCCAAGCAACATCAGTCGATGTCAACAGAATCATAGAAACTTTGCAGCACGCAAAACGACCACTTGTTTTGCTTGGCGGTCGAAACTGGTCGCCCGAAGCCGCTGAAGCAATGGCATACGTAGCCAACACGATGGATTTGCCAGTTGCGGCGTCGTTTCGTTGTCAAGATTATCTGGACAACCGACATCCCAATTATGTTGGAGATGTTGGCATTGGCGTAAACCCCAAGTTGGCCCAAAGAGTAAAAGACGCGGATGTCATTTTCAGCCTGGGTGCGAGATTGGGTGAAATGACGACGAGTGGATACACACTGCTTGACAGCCCTGTACCCAAACAACGCCTTGTCCATGTGCATTTGGACCCTACAGAGCTAGGTCGAGTTTATCACCCGACAATTGCTGTTTGTGCCGATGCTGGACAGCTTTCTCAGCAGATGGCGAACGCACTGGAAAACACTAATCCGGCAGAGCGAAGAGCATGGACTGCAGAGGCGCGACATGATTTCGAAGAGTGGCAGATGCCAGTAAAGACGCCCGGTGCATTGAAAATGGAAAATGTCATTGCACACCTCAACGAGGTATTGGCTGACGATGCTATTGTGACCAATGGCGCGGGCAATTATTCTGCTTGGTTGCATCGCTACTATAGATACCGCAACCATGGAACTCAACTTGCGCCGACCAGCGGTTCAATGGGGTATGGATTGCCTGCAGCAGTAGCGGCGAAAATCGAAAGACCTAAACAAGAAGTCATTTGTCTCGCCGGCGATGGTTGTTTTCAAATGAGCATGCAAGAATTCGGCGTGGCCTGTGAAAACAACGCAAACCTCATTGTCATCATTTCCAACAATGGAATGTATGGAACCATACGGCTACATCAGCAGAAGAAGTTTCCTAAGCGTCCAAGTGGTACCAATCTCACCAACCCTAACTTCGCTGCATTTGCTGAAAGTTACGGCGGATTTGGCGCCATTGTTGAGACAGACGATGAATTTGTCGAAGCATTCGCCAAGGCACGTGCCGCTGGCAAACCAGCAATTATTGAACTGCGGATTGATCCACACGCTTTAAGCCCAACGGTCCAGTTGGAGAGCATCGCCAGCTAAAGGCGACTGATTAGCAAGATTTTTCAGAAAAATGGAATAGAGATATGTTGCAAGCGAAACATTTGGTTGCGGGCGCTTGGTTGGGTTCCGACGAAACATTTAAGAACACACCGATCGATGGAATGCCTGACAAATTTCCCAGAGGAAGTGTCGAACTCGTAAACGCTGCTGCTCTGGGAGCAGAAGAAGCATTTTGGTCCTACGGCTACTCAACTGCAAAAGTGCGAGCAGCTTTTCTGCGCGAAATAGCCAAGCAGATTGATTTGCAGGGGGATGATATCACTGCAATGGGGGTGAGGGAAACTGGCCTTCCTGAGGCGCGCTTAATCGGGGAACGAGGACGTACCACTTCCCAACTTAAGCTGTTTGCAGACCACATAGAACAAGGTGATTATCTAGACCGTAGACACGACGAAGCGCTAACTGATCGCCAACCGCTGCCAAGACCTGACATTAAACTGGTGCAACGGCCAATTGGCCCGGTAGCAGTGTTTGGTGCATCGAATTTCCCTCTAGCTTTTTCCACAGCTGGAGGTGACACCGCAGCAGCGCTTGCGGCAGGTTGCCCGGTGATTGTAAAAGGTCATTCAGCACATCCCGGTGTGTCTGACATCGTGGCACAAGCCATACATGAAGCGATCAAGATTTGCGGAATCCATCCAGGTGTTTTCAGCCTCATTCAAGGTGGTGATAGGGAGGTTGGGCAAGCTTGTGTGCAACATCCACTTGTTAAAGCAGTTGGTTTTACCGGTTCGCTTGGTGGCGGTCGTGCATTGTTTGATCTTTGTGCTGCGCGACCAGAACCAATTCCATTCTTTGGCGAACTTGGTTCCGTCAACCCTATGTTTATTCTCGATAATGCACTCGAGAACCGAGGATTAGAAATTGCCGCAGGGTGGGCTGCATCCTTGACCATGGGTGCAGGCCAGTTCTGCACTAACCCCGGCGTCGTTGTGTTGGTTGCGGGTAAAACGGCAGATGCCTTTATTGAAGCTGCGGGCGAAGCCCTATCCAAATCCGGCGAGCAAACGATGTTGACGGCTGGTATTGCTTCAGCTTTTCATAGTGGCCGTGACCGCGTGTCGAGCACGACAGGCGTACAAGAGGTGTTGACAACCACATGTGATCTTCGTGGTGCAACGCCTTATCTATACAGGACAACTGGTGAACAATGGCTGAAAGATGAGAGTTTGGGTGAAGAGGTATTTGGTCCACTTGGACTAGTTGTAGTTGCCAGAGACAAAGACCAGGTTCTTGAAATTGCCAAATCAGTTGTCGGTCAACTCACTTGCACACTTCATATTGACAGCGAAGACGCGAAGGAGGCGCAAGCATTGATGCCCATTCTTGAACGCAAGGCCGGGCGTGTACTTGCTAACGGTTTCCCAACAGGAGTAGAGGTATGCGACAGTATGGTGCACGGCGGTCCATATCCGGCTTCTACCAACTTTGGGGCAACCTCTGTAGGCACGATGTCGATCCGTCGCTTCTTGCGACCTGTTTCCTATCAGAACATACCAGCAGACATCTTGCCCGCTGATTTCAATTAGCGTCAATCACACAGTTACCTTGAACTAGAGTCATCTGCTGCGTTGCCCTCCGATGCTGCGCAGCAGATACATTGCTTATCCGTAGGACCAGCGTGCCAGCGCCGAAATAGGGAATAGTTTGCTACAAGCCGTAACAGAACAATCGTAAGCCCTTGAATGGGTTTTCCATGAACTGGGATGCTTGAAGTCCATTGAAAACCAAAAGTTGTCCGAAATAGGCCCAGCAAAATCGGGCAATAACTCATCGATGATAAGGCATTGGAGTAATGGACTAAAACTCAACGTCTTCGAACAAAACCTTTATTACACATTGTAAAGCTGAATCATTCCAACAGGCTCATTGCCAGTTTTGGTTTTGTTGCCTCAGAGTCTATGATGAAATTGCGAATGTCTGCTTTCCGCCCTTTGCAGACATCTGCGAATTTCAAGAGTTTGGTCACTTTGTCCGCATAGCTGACATTCATGCAAACGCTTCCATCAACACATTGGAACCTCATTTTTTGCCGTGGCCACGGCCACGACAAAGTTCGGTTTGTTTTTCTCTATAGCTACGGCCCCAACTCGCGAGAACGCTTAAACGAAAAACAAAACCGGCAGGAAACGGAACTGGGAACGCCAGTCCTTCTTAGTTGGCGGTCAATCAACCGCTAAGAACTCACTTTCAAGCTTACATCAAATCCAAAGACGCTGCGCTGTTGCTCAATGAACTTCCGCCGTGAAAAACGGTTCCCGAGAAGTACATTGACCAATCTTTGGAAGGTTTGATTGTCGGTCCGAGTTGACACCATGCACAGCATATTCTGGACGGCTTGTGACCATTGGACAGAATTCTGTGACATTCAACATTGAGTGTAAGATGTCACACAGAGTTAGACCAAATTTACAGGAAAACCACTCGTTAATCGGCTTGTGGGTCGAGCAAAGTTAGACCAATGGTCAAGCAATTTTAGACCAAAACCCTGCATCACGCAGTTTATTTGAATGTCGGCTATGCGGACAAACCAACCAAACTCTTGAGTTTCACTGATGACTGAAAAGGGCGGAAAGCGGACATTTGCGAACTGCACCGAACTATTCGCGTTCACAACAAATTTTGGTCAACAAGTGGAAAAACGCATCGGGGATAGACACAAGAAAAGAGCTAACCGCGAGCGGCAACTTTGTTTTGATAGGTTCCCAAGTCTTCTATCAAAGATCGCCCATGGGCACAGTTATGCCTGTCACAAAACTCGTTCCAAATTTCGGCGTATGGCAAATCTTTGAGTTCTTCGGTTAATAAAAGACGCTTTGTAAAGTCGAGATTTGCTTCGGCACTTTGCAGTTCGTTCCTTGGCAAGAGGAGCGCTCGTAAAAGAGCTTTTTGCATGTTGCGAACGCCGACCACCCAAGCAGCGGTTCTGCTTATCGTTGCGTCAAAAAAATCCAATCCAATGTGAGTACGCTTTAAGAGGTCACCCATAACGAGTTCTTGCGCGACGGCTTGGACTTCGTCATTCAACAAGATAACATGGTCACTGTCCCAACGCATGGGCCGAGAAACATGCAACAATATTTCATCTAGCTGCAAACTCACTGAAGATAGCTTATCAGCTACGCTTTCTGTCGGGTGGAAATGTCCCATATCCAAGCAAACCAACTTCTTATTTCGAATTGCATAACCGAGGTAAAACTCGTGGCTGCCGACCGTGCATGCCTCCACCCCGATGCCGAATAACTTACTTTCGACAGCCTCGCGAATGTGGGCATGATCTAATTCAACTTTGAATATGCTATCAAGCGAGCTTTCCAGTCTTTGCCGTGCAGCAAGACGGTCAACCGGCACATCCTTGTAACCATCTGGCACCCACAAATTGGTTATACAGGCGCTGCCCTGTTCTTTGCCGAAACGCGCTGCGATCTCACGCGAACGCTTGCCGTGCTCGATCCAGAAATCACGAATTCCTTTATCAGGGTGTGAGAGAGTGAGATTGTCGTCAGAGTTGCGATGAGCAAACATTGTAGGGTTAAAGTCTAGCCCAACACCAATTGATTTCGCCCAATCAACCCAGCTTTTGAAGTGATCGTATTCAATCTCATCACGGTCTGGAGTTGCTTCTGTGTCAAGATACATTGCATGCAAATTAAAACGGTGAGACCCCGGTATGTTATCAAAAGCAAAGCGAGCATCTTCACGCAACTCATTGGGTGTTCTTGCCCGTCCCGGATGATTTCCTGTAGCTTGAATACCGCCGCTTGACGAACCTGTCTTTTTTTCAAAACCAACTACATCGTCACCCTGCCAACAATGCATTGAAATTGAGATACGCGACAGCGCTTCCATTGCCTTCTCAGCATCCACACCCCAGTCAGCAAACCGGTTTTTTGCGACGTCATAACTTTGCATTTTGATTTCCTTCGAACAGCTATTGCTTAGCGTGTGAATGACTGAACATTGCCTGCGTCAACGTTGACGATGTTACCTGTCGACTTCGCAGAAAGCTCGCTCGCGAAGAAGTAAGCTGCCTCTGCAATGTCTTCCGGAAGCACCGAACGTTTCAACAATGAACGTTGTCTATAGTGCTCTTCCAAACCTTCTTTGTCTTTACCGTATGTGTCTGCACGCTGTTTCAGCCAATCACCAGACCAGATCTTTGAGCCTTGCAGAACGGCATCTGGATTCACTGTGTTCACACGGATGCCGTCAGGTGCGCCTTCCAATGCCAAACATCTTGCAAGGTGAATTTCACTCGCCTTAGCTGTGCAATATGCAGAAGCACCGGGCGATGCTGCTAGACCATTCTTTGATGCAACAAAAACGATGGAGCCACCCAAACCTTGTTTCTTCATTACCTTGAAACCTTCGCGGCTCACAAGAAAGTAACCCGTAGAGAGAATGTCCATGTTTTTGTTCCACAGTTCCAACGATGTGTCTTCAATTGAAGCGGAACTCGCAATTCCTGCATTGGAAACAAGAATATCCAATCCTCCAAATTCAACTGATGTCGTGGCAAATGCATCTAGAATTTGCTGTTCCTTTGTGACATCCATTAGGACGCCGCGAACCACATCATCGGAAAAACGCTTACTCAATTCTGCAACCGTTTGGTCGAGCGCGTCCTCATCAATGTCGGCGAGCATCACGCAGGCACCTTCCTGCAGATACCGCTGCGCAGTGGCAGCACCAATTCCACCGGCACCGCCGGTGACAATTGCCACGCGGCCGGCCATTGATTTTGGTTTTGGCATTCTCTGAAGCTTTGCCTCTTCCAAAAGCCAATATTCAATATCAAATGCTTCTTGCTCCGGTAGACCACAGTATTTTGAAACCGCAGATGCGCCGCGCATTACGTTAATCGCATTGACATAAAACTCCCCAGAAATGCGGGCTGTTGCTTTGTCTTTAGCAAAGGTAATCATCCCCACACCGGGCACCAAGTAGACGACAGCATTCGGGTCACGTATTGCAGGACTTTCGTCCTTCTTGCAGCGCTCATAATAGGCTTGGTAGTCTTCACGATAGCTCTCAATGTCAGCAGGTAAGCCCTCTAAGGTTCCCTCAATATTTGGTGCTGACGGATCAAATTGCACGACCAATGGACGTATTTTTGTGCGCAAAAAATGATCTGGGCAACTCGTTCCAAGCGCGGCGAGATCAGGCATTTGTTTAGAATTCACAAACTCGAGAACTGCGTCGCTATCATTAAAATGTCCAACCATATGTTGGTCTTTGGAAATCAGGCCACGAATGACAGGCATCAGTTTGGATGCAACGTCCAGACGGTCTTCTTGAACTAAGCTTTGAGATATTTCGCCGCCAAACATCTTCTTGCCTGTCGTCTCGCCGGCAAACCAATCCATCGCCTTTTGGATAACTTCTAACGTGAGCTTGTAACACTCATAGGCATCATCGTGCCAAGTAAATAGGCCATGACTTTCAAGAACGACACCTTTAGCACCTGGATTTTCAAGGCAAAACTTTTCTAGCCAAAGTCCCAATTCATAACCTGGCTTTTTCCAAGGAAGCCAGCCAATGTCTGTCCCAAACACCTGTTTGGTAAGCTCCTTGGAGTTTACTGCCGCCGCTATCGCGATGATCGCATCAGGGTGCATATGATCGACATGTTTTTTAGGCACATAAGCATGCAGCGGCGTATCGATTGAGGCGGCGCGTACGTTTAGATTGAATGTACAGTGAGGCAGATAGCCAACCATTTCATCTTCGAATTCCACACCGCGATAGAGGTTCTTCAGCGCACGAAGTTTGTCCATATATAGCGTAGCGAATCCATCCATCTTTATTGAACCAACGTCACCACCTGAGCCCTTTACCCACAGAACTTCAGCGTCTTGCCCACTCAGCGGGTCCTTCTGAACCACTTTCGCTGAGGTGTTTCCTCCACCATAATTTGTGATCCTTTTATCAGAACCGAGCAAATTCGAGCGATAAAGAAGCTTCTCCGGTTCACTCATGCCATTCGCTTTTCCAGAATCCCAGGCATCTTTAAGGCGTTGAATTTCGGCAGGTTTTGACATTTATGTTCTCCAGATACGCGAAAAGTGCGTTATTACTTTTGATTGAAAGTGACTAAGGTGAGACAAATTGTCAAGCATAAACAGTCACAATCCGTCAAAACTTGATTGAATATGATTGAATACGACAATTTATGATTGACATTGCATTTTTTTGAATGCAACCTGAGTAAACATGGAGGAACGAATGCACGAAAAAGAGCGACACAGGATTATACTATCAGCGGTACAGGATCGACCTGTCGTCACGGTAATAGACCTTTGTGCTTTAACCGGTGCGTCGGAAGCGACCATTCGTCGAGACATTGCTTCAATGGACGACGAAAAAAAGCTGCGAAGAGTTCGCGGTGGTGCGGAATCAATAAACCCGCCGGCATTTATTGGATTGGCGGGACGTCCATTCTCAGTCAACGAATCCATCAACGCCGCCGAGAAGCAGGCAATTGCTAAGGCTGCTGTTGATATGTGCACTGATGGTGAACCGATCATCATCAACGGTGGCACGACCACTTTCCAAATGGTTCATCCGCTTGCCAGCTGCAGAATGCAGGTTTTTACAAACTCATTCCCTATTGCTGAGCATTTGCTTCACAATTCGAAGAATACCGTGATGCTTTCTGGTGGAACTATTTATCGCGAACAAAACATAATTCTATCGCCTTTTGACAACGATGTTACACGCAACTTTTATGCGCGCCGCATGTTTATGGGCGCTCAAGGCGTCGGCCCATTAGGAGTGATGGAAGCCGATCCTCTAATTATTCAAGCAGAGCAAAAACTAATTGGACAAGCAGACGAGCTGGTTCTCTTGGTGGACAGCAAGAAGTTCGAAAACCGCTCTAGTCTCGTTCTTTGCCCTTTAAGCCGGATCAACACCGTTATCACAGATGACGGAATATCTGACAGGGCTCTGAAAATGCTAGAAGCGGCAGATGTGAACATCATCGTGGCCGACACGGCCGCAGCACAAAAGGAGGGCAGAGCTTCATAGGCGCCCTTCAATAAACCACTCTTTGGGAGGAACATATGAGTGTACTAAAGAAAGTACTGTCGTCCGCGGCAGTAGCCGTTACCCTTTTGTCTGGCGCAACCGCACAGGCAGAGGACGTACGTATCGCACTGGTCGTTAAAGCACTTGGCATTGGCTTTTTTGAAGCTGCAGCTAAAGGTGCCGAAGAAGCTGCCGCAGAAATCGGTGGCGTTGAAGTAATCTATACAGGTCCGACTGACACCACTGCTGAAGGCCAAATCGAAGTCATTAACTCTCTAATCGCACAACGCGTTGATGCAATAGCGATTTCTGCGAATGACACTGATGCTTTGGTTCCTGCCCTGAAGAAAGCAATGGATCGCGGCATCACAGTCATTAGCTGGGATTCAGGCGTGGCGGCTGATGGTCGTCAAATGCACCTCAACCCTTCGTCAAATCCGTTGATCGGCAACATGATTGTTAAGCTAGCAGCCGACCATCTACCAGAAGGCGGTGACGTTGCCGTTCTTTCGGCTACAACGACATCAACAAACCAGAATATCTGGATTGAAGAGATGAACAAGGTTTTGGGCAATTACAATGGCATTAATGTTGTTGCTACTGTTTATGGTGATGATTTGGCAGACAAATCATACCGTGAAGCCACAGGCCTAATGCAAACTTACCCAGACCTAAAAGCGATTATTGCTCCAACATCTGTAGGCATCGTTGCTGCAGCTCAAGCGGTTGCAGATGCAGGTAAAATTGGTCAAGTAAACGTCACTGGCCTTGGTCTACCATCTGAAATGGCTGGCGCTATCGAAAGCGGAGCTTCAAAATCATTTGCGATCTGGAATCCAATTGATCTTGGCTACGCAGCAACAACAATTGCTTACAATCTAGCAACTGAAAAAGCTGAAGCCAAAGCTGGTGGCGGCATCCCAATGGGTCGTCTAGGTTTCGTTGAATTGGACGAAAACAAGGAAGGCGCAATGGCCGACCCATTCGTATATGATGCTTCAAACATCGACGCATTCAAGAGCATCTTTTAATTGAGATCTTCCCGAACTGTTGCTTCGCCCTCATAGGGCGAGGTGACGACCTTGAAATCAAAAGAGAACCCCGATGCAAAAAACCGAAAGCCTTTCAGAAGCGACACCGATCCTAAGTCTGTCAGGTGTTTCAAAAGTTTTCCCGGGCGTTCGTGCATTGGATCAGGTCAAACTTGATCTCTACCCTGGCCAGGTCACAGCATTGATCGGCGAAAATGGTGCCGGCAAATCAACCGTTGTGAAAGTGCTCACAGGGATTTACCAACCTGAAGAAGGTGAAATCCAGCTTGATGGCGTTTCAACCACATTCCCCACGGCCCATCATGCAAGCGATGCTGGTATCACAGCAATCCACCAAGAAACAGTACTATTTGATGACCTATCTGTCGCTGAAAACATCTTCATCGGCCATGCTCCGCGTACTAGATTTGGATTGATTGATACAAATCGAATGCAAGCCAAGGCACAAACTCTTTTAGATGGGATTGGCGCTGAGATAGACCCATCAGTCCGACTTCGCGACTTGGGCATAGCTAACAAACATATGGTCGCAATCGCTAGAGCGCTGTCAATTGACGCTCGCGTTGTGATCATGGACGAACCAACCGCAGCGCTTAGCCACAAGGAAATTGGTGAGCTGTATGAATTGGTTGAGCAACTCAAATCGCAAGGCAAGGCAATTCTGTTTATCTCGCACAAATTTGACGAGATTTTCGAAATTGCAGACCGATTTACAGTGTTTCGTGACGGTCAATTTGTTAGCGACGGCAAACTTGCTGACACCAATGAAAGCGAACTAGTTAAAATGATGGTTGGCCGATCGGTCGATCAAATTTTCCCAAAGAGGAAAAACGCCGCCGGTGAACAGGTATTTCAAGTCACAGGCTATGCTCATCCGACAGAGTTCGACGATATCAATTTCAGCCTACGTCAAGGCGAGATCCTAGGTTTCTATGGCCTTGTCGGTGCTGGCCGATCTGAACTGATGCAATCACTGATTGGCATTACAACGCCTTCAAAAGGTGTCTGCAAAATCGAAGATGAAATCGTGATTATCCGCTCGCCAGCTGACGCAATTAGCAACGGATTGGTCTATGTCCCCGAAGACCGCGGGAAACAAGGCGCAGTCATAGGCCTGCCGATTTTTCAGAATGTCACCCTTCCTTCCTTGGGCCAAACATCACATCGGGGTTTTCTCCGTATGGCCGAAGAGTTCAAACTGGCTAGAGAATATACTCGACGCCTTGACCTTCGCGCGGCGGCGCTCGACCAAGATGTAGGTGAACTTTCCGGTGGCAACCAACAAAAGGTGGTCATCGCCAAGTGGCTCGCAACGCAGCCAAAAGTCATCATCTTAGACGAACCGACCAAAGGCATCGATATCGGCTCCAAGGCCGCTGTACACGAATTTATGTCTGACTTAGCCGCTCAAGGACTGTCGGTCATTATGGTGAGTTCTGAAATTCCTGAGATTATGGGCATGTCGGATCGCGCGATTGTCATGCGTGAGGGCCGAATTGTCGCCGAGCTAGAAGGTAAAGACCTTACGCCAGAAACGCTTGTGCGCCACGCAGCGGGAATTAAAGAGACATGATTATGTTAAAGAAACTCATTTCAGTTCGCGAAACACTACTGCTCGGCGTTGTCGTTTCTCTTGCTTTGCTCATTGCGACACGTTTCCCTGGTTTCATAGCCCCAGGCAATTTGGCAAATGTTTTTAACGACACCAGCCCGTTGATAATTCTAGCTCTTGGCCAAATGATCGTCATTGTTGCGCGATGTATTGATCTTTCTGTGGCGGCGAACCTAGCACTGACCGGCATGATTGTTGCCATGCTAAACACAATGATGCCTGGCCTTCCAGTGGTTGTAACATTGACGATCGCGGTCGCAATTGGAGCCTTTCTAGGCGCGATCAATGGCATTTTTGTTTGGAAACTGGAAATTCCTCCTATCGTTGTAACCTTAGGCACGATGACGATCTTTCGTGGAGTCATCTTTCTCATATCTGATGGCAAATGGGTCAACGCACACGAAATGAGTGAAAGCTTTACAAGTTTTCCTAGAATGGAGCTACTTGGTTTACCCGCACTTTCATGGATAGCTGTGCTGGTCGCCATAGCAATTTGGCTTCTCGTAACACGCACACCAATGGGCCGCTCTTTCTATGCGGCGGGTGGAAATCCGCATGCCGCTGTTTACACCGGCATCGATGTTGGCAAAACTCAGTTTTTTGCGTTCGTAATCTCGGGTGCACTTGCAGGACTAACTGGTTACCTCTGGGTTGCACGTTATGCAGTTGCTTATGTCGACATTGCTGGCGGTTTTGAACTAGAAGTTGTTGCAGCATGCGTTATTGGCGGCATTTCCATTGCCGGCGGAATAGGAACCGTCGCAGGGGCAATTCTTGGAGCTCTGTTCCTTGGGGTCATCAAGAACGCCCTTCCAGTTATCAACGTATCGCCTTTCTGGCAGCTCGCTATATCCGGCGCAGCTATTGTTGTCGCAGTGACATTGAACGCCCGCGCCAACAAAACCAAGGGCCGCGTTATTCTAAAAAATGCGGAGCATGCACAATGAGCATCACAGCGCGTGAAATTCCAGACAGACTTACTTCATCAACATCAAAAGTCCTGAGGAGTTGGGAGCTATTACTGCTCGGTGTAGCCGTCGGCATTTTTGTCCTCAACTCGTTGTCCTCACCATACTTCTTGGATCCGTGGAGTCTTTCTGACGCAACTTTCAACTTTACTGAAAAAGCTCTAATCGCCTTCGCGATGGCACTGCTCGTCATCTCCGGCGAGATCGACCTCTCAGTTGCCTCAATCATTGCGCTCGTTTCAACTGCAATGGGTGCAGCTCTACAGCTTGGCGTCGGCACCACCGAACTGGTTTTGATTGGATTAACCGTTGGGCTTTTGTGTGGCGCGTTTAACGCAGTTCTCGTCACTGTAATGGGGCTCCCTTCCATCGTTGTTACGATTGGCACAATGAGCTTGTTCCGAGGCATTAGTTACATTGTCTTAGGCGACCAAGCTTTCCGCGGGTACCCTGCCGACTTTAGTTTTTTCGGCCAGGGCTATGTTTTTTGGGTCATCAGTTTTGAGTTCGCGCTGTTCGTAGCATTCGCCATTTTCTATGCGGTGCTGCTGCACAGAACCAATTTTGGCCGTTCGATCTTTGCGATCGGAAACAACCCTACTGCAGCGCTATTCTCCGGCATTCGAGTGCAACGTGTGAAATTCATTCTGTTCCTTCTGACAGGTCTAATGTCAGGTTTTGCAGCTATTTGCCTTACATCCAGACTTGGATCGACAAGACCCTCCATCGGAATCGGCATGGAACTCGAAGTTGTAACTATGGTGGTTCTGGGCGGCGTGAACATCCTTGGTGGCTCTGGATCAATACCAGGTGTTGTAATAGCCGCGTTTGTGATGGGCTTAGTGACATTCGGCCTTGGGCTACTGAATGTTCCTGGTATCGTTATGTCCATTTTCATTGGCCTCTTACTAATTGGCGTCATCGCGCTACCGCGCCTCGTTCAACAGCTCTCCCAAAGGCTGAAGTAATGCAAACCTATGCGTTTAAGATGAAACTTGAGCCCGGAATGGCCAAAGAATACAAACATAGACACGACTATATTTGGACGGAACTGGCAGCGCTTCTGAAAGAAGCAGGTGTCTCGCGCTATTGCATTCATCTTGATGAAGAGACCAATATTTTATTCGCCCACATGCAACGACCAGCTAGACATTCTATGGACGAACTGCCCAGCCACCCACTTATGCAAAAGTGGTGGCGGCACATGGCTGACATCATGGAGACAAACCTGGACAGTTCTCCTAAAGTGACAGAACTTGAAACGCTATTTGAGTTGAAATGACGACGCCCAACAACATCGCCGTAATTGATATAGGCAAAACCAATGCTAAACTGGCATTGGTTGACCTCAAAAACCAGACCGAGCTGGCCGTGGTCACTCGGCCAAATACCGTTTTGGACTTTGCGCCTTATCCGCACTTCGATGTGGATGGTCATTGGGAGTTCTTGCTCGAAAACCTGCGCATCTTCAACAGTGAATTCGGCGTTGATGGTGTCTCCGTTACGACACATGGTGCTTGCGTTGCACTTTTAGATAGCTCAGGAAATTTGGCGACGCCAGTATTGGACTACGAGCACGCCGCAATCCAAGACGCCAAAGAAGAGTACGGGAACATACGGCCAAAATTTGAGGAAACCGGTTCGCCAGCTTTATCGAACGGTCTGAATGTGGGCGCCCAACTTTTCTGGCTGTTCCAGCAAGATCAATCACTGCTAGGTCGCACGCACACCATACTGACTTACCCCCAGTACTGGGTTTGCCGTCTGACTGGCATTACGTCATCTGACGTTTCTTCGCTCGGCTGCCACACCGACATTTGGAATCCATTCAAAAAGGACTATTCGTCTCTGGTTGACCAACTCGGAATTAGATCCAAACTAGCTGAACCCAAAAACTCAAATGAAATAGTTGGACAAGTTCTGCCAGAGATTTGCGCACAAACTGGCCTTGCTGAAAGCACACCTGTTGTTTGCGGCGTCCATGACTCCAACGCGTCACTTTTCCCCTATCTAAAAAGCCAATTGGACTCTATTTCCGTGGTCTCCACCGGCACATGGGTCATCGCGATGGGAATACGCGACGGAGTAGCAAAGGCAGTCGAAAAGAGTGAAACATTCGTCAACGTCGACGCGTACGGCAATCCTGTGCCTTCAGCCCGTTTCATGGGTGGCCGCGAATATGAAATCATGAAGTCTACGTTGAGCGGTGAATACACTAACTCAGATATTTCTGATGTTCTGGAAAGCGGAACGATGTTGTTGCCCGCCGTTGAATCTAGCGCTGGCCCATTCAAAGGTCGTCAATACAAGTGGCATCCGAAGGTTCCGCAAAAATTTACACCACAAAGAACAGTCGCGCTGTCTTTCTATTTAGCTCTCGTAACTTCTGTTTGCCTTGATGCAATTGAACACAATGGCAAAATATTCGTCGAAGGACCTTTCGCTAAAAATGACCTTTATCTGTCGATGCTTAGCTTCGCAACCAACTCAAAAGTGTTTGTTTCATCAGGCCAAACAGGTACGTCGCTTGGCGCAGCATTACTGTTCTCAAAAAAGATACCTTATCCCCAAAATACGGAACATGTTCCGGACGCCATGCTAAGTTCATCAGCAATACACACATATGCTGAGAAATGGCGGTCTATTTTGGCGAGTTAGCGGCACACTGCATACATAACCACCAACTGTTTTTCGGCGCCACGTAAATCTGTCTATCAAATGCTGACGCCGGACAGTCGGGTTGTGTGAACTTCACGGCCATACGAGAAAGTTTGATAGCAAGGTCAAAGCCTGCTTGGGGGGTGGGCACTTCAAAGGTAGTGAGCCAGTTGTCGGCCATTAATTTTCTCCATAGCCACTTCGGCAAGGCAAATTTTGCCTCACCAAAATGGACCTGTGTTTGCTACTCAACTTTACCGGGCAGACTGAGAGTGCCAGAAGCAACATCGAACACGTCTGTTACGCAGAGTAGTGGTGCGTGGACACTTGCATTTACCCTCAGCGCAGCTGTTACCCCATCATATGAAGCTCCAACGATTGCATCAGTAGTCGCAAAAGAGACATTGATTTTGATCTCAGGTCCGTCAAACAACGGTGTGAAACCTGGACTGTCGATGTATATAGGGAGGCCAGGCCAAGTGGCCGGCATGTTTGGTGTTGCCCCATTTGGTATATCCCGAACGCCTAAGCTTCCTTCTCCACATGCGTCAGTTGGCGTTAGCACAACCCAGTGGCTGTGCCACTTTCCACCGTCGTTTGTCGCATTGCCGTCGCCGTCTTCGTCAAACAACGGGGTGTCATCAAAGTCAGGATGGCTCGTAGCTGCCAGTGCGAGAATGCCGGTATTTCCCTCAAACCCAACGGTTGCTGGATCAAGGGACGTAGGCCAAACATACGACAGGACCGGAGCACCAGCTAGTTCTCCAGCTGGTACAGGTGTTTTCGACCCTGCTGTGCCATTTGTAGTCATGTGAAAAGTAACTGCACGGCCTTTGCGATGGACATGAGCTGCTAAGATGTCAAACGCGGCCGACTTCGAGCTATCTGCCTCTGACTTTACCGCGCCATCTTGATTTATCGCATGCGAAGCATGGCCTGAATCGGCAATTGCCAAACCAGAAGTCAAGCAAAATGCTGCTGTTGAGAGGATTATGTTTTTCATTTTGTTTCCTTAATATAGTAGCGAGTAGCTATTAATAGAACGGTGTATCATGCATTGCAATAGAAAGTTCGACTCGCTACTATATAAATATGAAGCCTGACAGCAAAATCAGAATCAAAGAACTCGTGGACCGGCTCGGACGTGTTAGCGCTGCAAACGAGTGGGACAACGACCTGAACCCTACCCAGTCAGCCGCATTGTCGTATCTTGCGCGTGCAAACAGGTTGTCACGTTCGCCCTCACAAGTGTCGGAATTCCTGACAGCAACTCGAGGCACAGTTTCTCAAACTCTCAAAGCCCTAGCTCGAAAAGGCCTGATCTCAGAGACTCGGTCGGAAGAAGATAGGCGATCAATTACTTATTCAATTACCGAGAAAGGCATGGAGCACTTTCGTAAGATTGGTGTCATCGAACACGCTGCTGCACAGTTAGAACATACGGAATCTGAGGCACTTATTCTTGGTCTAGAAGCATTGGTACATAACGCACTAGGACAAAGAGGTTATCGTGCATTTGGTGTTTGCAAAACATGTATTCACCACCATAAGCGGACTGACGGCGGTTATTGCAAACTATTGGGCGAACCTCTCGCTTCTGCTGAAGCGGAGCAGATATGTTTCGAGCATGCACAAACGGGAAACAGTGAGAAGCCTTAAAGAAGGGTGCAGGTCGTCGCATAATTTTGAACGGAATGACTTGAAAAGGTCCGCAGTGAGCTCGAAGCAATGGTTGAGCATTTATGCCGTTGCTCACCCCCGATGCCCACATACTGTAAAATCCGCTCAGCCTTTTGCCGCTGCGGCGAATGACCGCTCCCCGCCTATTTGAGGAACCAAGTTCTGGTCGTTTTGTCCACATAGCTGCCGTTCAACTGATGGCAACAACGCGTTCTGGTCTAACTGTAGCGGTTAGGTCAGGCTCGTGTGACGTTCTACATTGAGAGAATGGTGCACCGGGGAAGATTCGAACTCCCGACCCCTTGATTCGTAGTCAAGTACTCTATCCAGCTGAGCTACCGGTGCAATCTGATGTGCGGTCTGTTAGGACCTCGTCAGTGAGGCAAAGGCATATACTGGGCTGATTTGGAATGCAAGTGTTTCCAACCCATCTTTTTGTGATTTCTGTGTTTTTTTATCATGTTGGCAATTTGGTCGAATTAGAAGGCAGCCAATGGCAGCTCAATCAGGAAGGTTGTGCCAATTTCTGTATCGACGTGAGACAGCTTTCCACCATGGGCTTCCGTGATTTCCTTGGCGATGGCCAACCCCAACCCAGTGCCCCCTGCCCGTCCTGATCCATCAAATGCGACAAATAGATTTTCTTTTGCCCGCGGTGGCAGACCCGGACCATTGTCACTGACAAGTATCTGATGACAATTGGGCATTTCGTTCAGCGAAACTGAAAGCTCCTTTTGAAGGTCCGCATTTGAATAGGCCTCTAGGGCTTCACGAGCGTTCTTCATGATGTTGATCAAAACGCGTGACATTTGGTCAGGGTCCACGTTTACAACCACATCATCAGGCGTTTGATTATCGAAGTTGATACTGGGGTGAGACAAAACGCCTGCATCAATTGCTGATTCATCAATTAGTGCGCGTAAATCAACTTCAAGGAAGCTTGGTGGTACAGATTTTTGTCGGCCATAATCCAGCACCGATTGCGCAAAATTTATGGCCCGATCCAGCGTGGTCACTAGCCGTGGCGCAAGTCTTTGCACCTGAGGGTCTTCCAGGGTAGCCACTTGGTCAGAAAGCATTTGTGCGGCGCTCAGGGTATTGCGCAAATCATGGTTGATTTTGGCGACTGCCAAGCCAAGGTCAGCCAAATGCTGTTTCTGGCGAAGCATGGAGAAAATGTCTTCTTCCATCATCGCCAGTTCGCGTTCGGCAGTGCCGACTTCATCTCGGCGCTTCGAGGGCACGATAATTCTATTCGCGTCCTCTGGCGTTTTTCGGAATGCAATCATATTGGCCGTCATCCGACCAATTGGACGAACTAGAAGTCTATTTAGGAAGAAGAAAATCGCGGCGGCTGTTGCAATCGCAACCAAAAGAGAGAGCCAGAAGATATTGCTCGAATAGACAAGCATGTCTTCCCGCATTGTCTTTTCGCTCATCAACACTTCAACTGTTGTGTTGGACAACGCCACGGGCTCACCAATCACGCGCATCGTACGATCGTTACCATTCACAATTACATCCATAGCTCCAACGATCAAAGCAACAGCACCTCGCTCGCGTGTGTCTGCAGTAACCGTCGCCACAGGCATCGGCATATCTGCCCGCTCAATCAGTTCGGACGTTTCTCTACTTCGGATAACCAGCGCTTCTGCGGGGACAGAGCTTAGCAGGTTGCTGATCATATCTGGCGTGAGGTCCATAGTATCCGGAACCGTCTCAATCACTCGAGCCGCAACTCCAGCCACATGAACACGATCATCCAGCCAGCGAATGCGGAAATTGGCAACAGAAGGCAAATAGATCACAATCTCAACAATCATGATCATCGCTATGATCATGGTGATAAGCTTAAGTGATAAGCCAAATATGGCGCGCCTAATCTTAGGTTCTTCGGTACGAGACATAAGTTGAGTATATTCCGAAGTTGACTAGGGGAATAGCCGGTTAACTGAAAGCAAGGCCTTTAGAACTGGATTGTTCATTTTTTCCTTATAGAATTCATAAGAAATTCGCTTGGCCACTTCGAAAAGTGTTGGATAAGGCGAAACCATTTTGGTGAAAGCGCCAATCTTGTGCCCGTTTGCAATTGCGAATGCATATAGATTGATCAATTCATCGGCATGGAGCCCTACTGCTCCCGCTCCAAGAATTTTACCGTTGTTTGTCGTGATGACTTTCAGCAGACCATCCGTTTGCTTTTCGGCGCGTGCGCGATCATTCTCATCAAAACTCCAGCGCAAAATTCTAAACTTCTCACCATGTTTTTCGCGGGCCTGGTCTTCATTCATTCCAACGTGTGCGATCGCAGGGTCGGTATATGTCGCCCATGGTAGGATTTGATCGTTCTGCTTCACTGGCATGCCATACAGCGCGTTGCGCACCACTAAACCGGCTTGGTATCCTGCGACATGGGTGAATTGCAGCCCACCGGCAACATCGCCAATCGCATAAACACGCTTATTAGATGTGGTCATGCCCGCGTTTGCTTTTATGCCTGCACGTGAATGTTCAATGCCTGCTGCATCAAGATCTAGGCGTTCAATATTTGGCGCTCGCCCAGCTGCCACAAGTATATGCGTACCCACTATCGTTTCGACGGTGCCGTCTGGATTTTCGACAACGACAGAGACCGTTTTGGTTTTAGCGCTAACTTCACGAACTTTAGTGTTTGAACGAATGTCCACTCCCTCACGACGAATGTGACGAAGTGCGATATTGGTCAGTTCAGGGTCGTCCTTGGCTAGTGGCTCGGCCATTTCAAGCACGACGACGTTGCTGCCCAAACGTTGATAGGCTTGCGCCATCTCCATGCCGATTGGTCCACCACCAATGATAATAAGGTCCTGGGGCTTGCGACGCTGCTGAAAGACAGTTTCGTTTGTCATGTAAGGCACGTCTGCCAGACCCGGAATCGGCGGCATCATTGGGCGTGAACCCGTAGCAATTACAAAACGACGGGCACGGATGTGTTGATCGCCAGCCTGTACTGTTTGCTTGTCGATAAATTTGGCTTCATCTTCAATTACATTCACACCCAAGCCGCGAAACCGTTCGACAGAATCATTTGGCGCAATGCCCGCAATCACTTGATTGATATGATCGTTCACACGGCCGAAGTTAACCTTTGGTTCTTCGGCTTGAACGCCAAACTCAGGAGCAGTGCGCATATACTGCGCGCGCGCGCCCGCTGCGATCAACGCTTTAGAGGGAATACAGCCCGTATTCAGACAGTCTCCGCCCATTTTGTCGCGTTCAATTAGAACCACAGAGCCACCCAATTGTGCTGCAGCAGCGGCAACGGTTAGCCCAGCAGAGCCACCGCCAATAACGCACAGATCTGGTTTGAGATACTCGACCATGGAAGAAAATCCTTAAAACTAGTTGGCGCTATTATTTGCAACAAAGCGTTTAATCACAATAGGTAAAAGCGAAACCAACCCAAGCGCAGAAAAAGCAATTAGCAGTTCTGGCGTGACAAGATCGCTTGGAGAGAAAGAAACACCACACTCAGCAGTTCCAGCCGCTACACATTTAGCAAACGTCGATGCTTGTGCTTCAACAATAGAAGCTAGCCCCTCACCTGCATATGAGTAAGCGAATGTTCCGGGCCCAATGCCAACAAGCGTGGTCCAAAAGAAGATTGAGAACGGCACCCCGAGAATCGCAGGAACAATATTGACCAACGTAAATGGGAATGCGGGCACCAGCCTCAGGAACAACATGTAATTGACCGCATCATCTTGCATCCCTTTGCGGATCTTTTGAACGAACGGTCCGGCACTGTCGCGCAGATGCGCGCCAAATGAAGTGCTCGCTATCCAAAAGAGAATCGATGCGCCAATTGTTGCGGACACCACGGTGACCATGCCAGCTATCCACCAACCAAAGAATATTCCGCCAGCAATAGTCAGTACCCAAGCTGCTGGGAAAGAAAGCGCCACAGCGACGATGTAAATGAGGGCGTATGCCAACACACCTAGCAACAGATTGTCCGCTACGAATGTCTTTAGCTGACTATAATTGCTTACCAACGCTTCAAAAGAGATGCTCTTATAGGCACCCGAGGTTGCAAAGACGGCAATCAACGCCAAAAAGATAATCAAGGGCATCCAGCGGCGGGTTTTGCTAGCGATTTCGGATTGTTCTGTGGTTTTCATTTCTAATGTCATTTTGTTTCAGGCTGTTTGTTCTAACTTGTCCTGTAACATAGAGACTATTGATGAAATGTCCTTACCCCTCACCCGAAATTGAGCTAGTGTGATGTTGAGTGCAAAACACGTGATCAACATGGCATGTGTAAAAGCAAAAGATTATAGATTCTTTGGCTCTGTAACATTGACTTGATAGTCCATTTTCACTATACACCGCCCAACTCGACCATTATTTGTGGTACGTCAGCGTTTTTTCGTGGCGTGTCACTATCAAACATAATGTCGTCCCTATTTTGATTTCGAGAGGAACAGCACCTCAAAAAGTGTTGTAGATGAGCAATGAAGCGTACCTTTCAGCCTAGTAATCTAGTTCGTACACGTCGTCACGGTTTCCGTGCTCGCATGGCAACTAAGAATGGCCGTAAAATTTTGAATGCACGCCGTGCACGCGGTCGCAAGAGTTTGTCTGCGTAAGCTGTTGCTTTGACCTGATGATAGATTTTGGGTCCGAACAGATGCAGGTGATTTGATGCGCCGATTGAAAAACCGGCCGCAATTTTTAAAAGCCGCGCGTGGACTAAGAACGGTCCGCCGCGGCTTTGTGCTGCAAGCAACTAAGTGTGAAGAAGTCGATCCCGGTATCGGCTTCACCGTCACCAAAAAAGTTGGCAACGCAGTGGAACGAAACCGAATTAAGCGACGTTTTCGCGCATTAAGCGAGAAATTGGCGCCAAATTTCCATCCAAACTATGACTACGTATTGATTGGTCGGAGAGAAGCGCTACATGAACCCTTTAGCCTTTTAGAGAAAGGCTTGGGTGAAGCGATCGAGAAAATTCATTCCCCACGTAAGAAAAACGTGGGTTCCAGGGAGCGGAAAGCAATATCATGAATGGTGAAGGCCGCAATTATATACTAGCGATCGGTTTGTCGATCTTGGTTCTAGTGGGTTGGCAATTCTTTGTCGCAGGCCCTCAGCTAGAAAAAGCTCAACAACAAGCTGAAATCGCTGCAGAGCAAGCACAGACTGAAACCAGTGCTGATCTTCCAACGCCGGGCGCAACGGCTACTTCAGCAGAAGCCACGAGCGCTCCAACAGCTGCACTTACCGGCACACGCGAGGAAGTTATCGCCGCTGGTAACCGCGTCGACATTTCGACAGGTGCACTAACTGGTTCAATCAACTTGGTTGGTGGTCGACTAGACGATCTTCGTCTGAAGCAATATCGCGAGACGATTGAAGAAGACAGCCCGATCATTACATTGCTTTCACCTGAAGGCACTCCAACTCCTTACTTTACTGAGCAAGGTTGGGTTGGAACCTCGGGTTCAACAATTGCACTTCCAAAAAGCGACAGCGTTTGGACGCCAACTGGCAACACAGCCCTAAGCGCTTCAAACCCTGTAACGCTGACATTTGATAATGGCGCAGGTCTTGTTTTCAACCGCACATTCGAAGTTGATGAAAACTACCTGTTCACGGTTAAGCAAAGCGTTCAAAACAGTTCTGCTGGCGACGTCGCGCTTTACCCTTATTCATACATCACTCGCCAAGAGACACCTGAAACTTCAGGCTTCTTTATTCTTCATGAAGGCCCAATTGGCGTTCTTGGCGAAGCGAACCTTGTTGAACTTGGCTACAAAGACCTTGTTGAAGACAGCCGCAAAGACTTCGAGTCTGTTGGCGGCTGGCTTGGCTTCACCGACAAATATTGGGCAACAGCAATCGTTCCTGACCCTACAGCAGCGATTAACGCTCGTTATTCCTACAAACGCTCTGGTGGCCGGGATACGTACCAATCAAGCTATGTTGGTCGTGAAGCAGTTCTCATCGGTGCTGGCGCTACTGCTGAGCATAAAAGCTATGTGTATGCAGGTGCTAAAGTCGAGAGCATTATTGATTCATACGAAACAGGCCTTGGCATTGATCGCCTAGAGCTATTGATTGACTGGGGTTGGTTCCACTTCATCACCAAACCTTTGTTCAAAGTCATCCGCTACTTGAACAGCATCTTGGGCAACTTCGGTCTAGCTATTTTGGCTGTGACTGTTTTGATCAAAATCTTGTTCTTCTGGTTCGCGAACAAGTCTTACGCATCTATGGCTGGCATGAAAAAAGTTCAGCCTGAGATGAAAGAAATCCAAGCGAAGCACAAAGACGACCGCATGGCCCAACAACAGGCGATGATGGAGTTGTACAAACGTGAGAAAATCAACCCGATGAGTGGTTGCTGGCCTGTTCTTATTCAGATCCCAGTGTTCTTCTCGCTATACAAAGTGTTGTTCGTCACCATCGAAATGCGTCAAGCGCCGTTCTTTGGTTGGATTCAAGATTTGGCTGCTGTTGACCCGACAAACATTTTCAACCTGTTCGGTTTAATCCCTGTTGATCCAACACAGCTTCCACTAATTGGTGGCTTCTTGTTGGTTGGCGCATGGCCACTGTTCATGGGCATCACGATGTTTGTTCAAATGCGTTTGAACCCTCCACCAGCAGATGCAACTCAAGCTGCAATCTTTGCTTGGATGCCGATCATCTTTACATTCATGCTTGCTGGCTTCCCTGCTGGTTTGGTGATCTACTGGGCTTGGAACAACTTCCTATCGATCTGCCAGCAGTACTTCATCATGAAGCGTCACGGCGCTGATGTTGACTTGCTTGGTAACATCCTTGCGGTGTTCAAGAAAAAAGAAGCTAAAGACGACGCATAAGTCGTCTGGCCTACTCGACGTCGCTAGACGTTTGTAGTTTTGAAATCTAAAATCGCGCTAAGTAATCTTAGTGCGATTTTTTTATGGAGTTCCAGATGCAAGGCCCAAACCCAGATACGCCAAGACCATTGCCGGGCATCGATCAGCTGATTTTCTTGAAGAACTTCATCACTCGAACTGACGTGCATGTCGGCGATTACACCTATTATGACGACTTTGAACACGCCGATGAGTTTGAAACACGCAACATCCTATATCATTACGAATTCGTGGGCGACGAGCTGAGCATTGGCAGATACTGTTCGCTTGCTAAAGGCTGCACGTTTTTGATGAACGGTGCCAATCATCCACTGTCTTCATTTTCCACCTACCCCTTTGCCATTTTTAAAGAAGGCTGGGGAGACGGCGACGTCACTCAATTGGCAACACAGTCCCGTGGCAACACGCTGGTTGGAAATGATGTCTGGATTGGTCGAGACGCGGTGATTATGCCGGGTGTCAGCATCGGTCACGGCGCCATAATCGGATCAAATGCTGTGGTCTCAAAAGATGTGGAGCCTTTTGGCGTTGTCGTTGGCAATCCTGGCAAAACCGTAAAGAAACGTTTTAGTGACGACATCATTGAAGTGCTGTTAAAAACGGCATGGTGGGACTGGGATGCGGCTAAGGTTACAAGAAATCTTGATGCGATCACCAATGCAGACCTAGACGGGCTGCGAAATGCACTATAGACCCCACCTATGAGTGAATTTACCCCAAAAGAAATTGAAGAAGGCCGTCTGCTTTTCGCCCGTCCATGGGTGTTTATCAAAGGCTGTGTGCGTATTGATGATCTCCCACCGGGTGACCGGATGGAGATTGCATTTGCTGGTCGATCAAACGTGGGCAAGTCTTCGTTGATCAATGCTTTGACCAACCGGGTAAATCTGGCACGTACATCCAATACGCCGGGCCGCACACAAGAGCTCAATATCTTTGAAGCAGAAGACGCGCCTTTGCGGATCGTTGACATGCCGGGCTATGGCTTTGCTAAAGCTCCGAAGAAGACCGTTGAGAAATGGACGCGGTTGATCCACTCATATTTGAAAGGTCGCGCTACACTTCGACGTGTGTTCGTTCTAATTGATGGCCGGCACGGCCCAAAACCTGCCGACGAGACTGTCATGAACGAGCTTGATGGCGCAGCTGTTTCTTATCAGATCGTCATGACAAAGGCTGACAAACCAAAAGCTGGTGAGTTAGAGAAAACGATCGAAAAAACAAGAGCCATCGTGTCAAAGCACCCAGCCGCCCATCCTGAGATGATTGTCACATCTTCGGAAAAAGGAATTGGCTTGGAAGAACTGCGCGCAACGATTATCCGTTTTTACGACTAAGACGCTTTACGCTTCGCGTTGTGTTCCCTGACGAACTCAACCAGCTCATTCGCAGGCATTGGCTTCGCATATAAGAAGCCCTGCAAAGAATCCGCGCCAAGTTCACGCAGAATCTCGACTTGTTCCTGTGTCTCCACGCCTTCAGCGAGCACTTGAATACCTAAAGACTTGCCCATATCAATCATGGACTTAGTCAGGCGTGCTTGCTCTTCACTGTCAGCAATTTGCGAAACGAACTGGCGGTCGATCTTGATGCCTTTTGGGTTTAGTTTCAGCAAACTAACAATAGATGCGTGCCCTGTCCCAAAGTCGTCAATCTCAAGGTCGATACCCATCTCTTTGATACGGGCCAAGTTATTGTCGATGTCATCATCCTGATCATCAAGATAGATCGATTCAAGAAGTTCAAAGGTGATCGTTCCGGGCTTGATATCTAACTCGCTAAGTCGACGCATAAGGTTCTCGTCGTTTAAACGAGGCGACGAAACATTCACCGATGCCATTTTGATGTCGACACCATTTTCATCCCACAGCTTAAGGTCGTCAACGACCGCTGTCAGAACTTCATGATCGATGTCGTCGATAACGTCGATATTCTCAGCAACTTTTAGGAACTCAAATGGTGGCACCAACCCTTTGTGAGGATGTTCCCAACGCGCGAGCGCTTCTACACCGATGATCTCAAGAGTGTTGGTATCAAATTGTGGTTGGTAATGGGGAACAAACTGACCTAATTCCAATCCCCAGATAATTTCTTCGGCGACTTCTCGCTCTTTGACGACTTTTTCCTGCTGATCGTTGGCGAAGAATTCAAAACAATTTCTGCCTAGCTCTTTCGCACGATAAAGCGCGATATCCGACTTGATCATCAACCCCTTTAAATCGGCCTTAGACTTGTCAGCATATGCGATACCAATACTGGCGCCAGTGCGACAGGGTCGGCCATCATAAATCAATGGCTCTTTAAGGCATTCAACGATCCCGCCAGCGATTGCAGCGAGTTCCGCTTTATCAAAATCCCGCTCAACAATGATAATAAACTCATCACCGCCCACGCGCGCGACAAAATCGGTCTCATCAACGCATTTCCGCAATAGATCTGCCACATAGGCCAACGTGGCGTCACCTGCAAGATGACCATGGCTGTCGTTGATTTGTTTAAACCGATCCAAGTCCAAAGACAGCATCGCGATCATATCGCCCGGCTGTTCAGTCTTTTCAAAATCGATAATTTGCTGATCGAGATAACGACGGTTTGGTAGAGACGTCAGCGGATCGTGAAGTGCCAAGTGCTGGATCTGCACCTGCATATCTTCCAGTTCGATGTTTTTCAGATCAGCAAGTTTTTTGGCTTCCACCAATTCGTTCTTAAGCTCGCGGTCTTCGGTGATATCCCAATTGACGCCTATAAGCTTGGGGTCACGACCTGCTTCATGATAATATGTGCAACGAGACTGCAGTGTCCGGATTTCTCCTTTTGGAGTAATTATTCGGAATTGCAGGCTCAATTGACCCTTGTCTACAACCGCTTTTGCGACCTTTGAAGTTGCTTCATCGAGGTCGTCTGGGTGCAATGAGTCGATCCAGTTGTGCTTATCAGTTCTATCTTCTGGGTTTTCAAATCCGAACAGACCAGTTGTGCGATCATCCCAATAGTTATGCCCCGTCGCCAAATTGGATTCCCACACCCCAATATTTGAAGATGCAAGAGCAACATTGAGACGTTCGGTCAGCGTAGCGATATCACCGCGCTGTTCTTTAAGAACCAAATTCTGCTTCCCCGAACGGCGCATCAAATAGCCGGAGTAGAGCGCAGGCGCAACAATCAACAGTGCAGCCAGCAGAATTGCAAAACGAAGTTGCCAAGCGTTCGGGTCAGGTTGATCCCAACCACCTTTTGGTCTGGCGCTCAGTAGCCAAGAGCCATTTGGAAAGCGAACGCCGACATTCACATTTCGGCTATCACCAAGGATATCTGGCCCATAGAAAACATCGCCCAAAAAACCCAAGGCGTCCTTGCCAGCGAGAGAAAACTCAATAGGCAGATTTCGGTCCAGCAATCCGCTATTTTTGAACAGAGTGTCCACATCCATAACCGCAGAAACGATACCCCAAAACCGACGACTGCCGTCTGGATCGTAAACGAACACCGGATAACGGCCAATGAAACCACGTCCGCCTTGGACTAGATTAACTGGGCCGGCTAAAACCATCCGACCAGTGTCACGCGCGCGAAGCGCTGCGGCACGCTGCGCTACATTTTTGTTATAGTCCAGTCCAATGGCGGCTTCGTTACCCTCAAAGGGATAAATCATCGAAATGACAAGATCAGGTGCAGCGGCGAGCACTGTTAGTTCTGTGTGTCCATCAAAAAGGTTTTTTGAAATCTTAGTCCATTCAAGCGCGCTCATATCCGGCTGCGTTGAAAGGACAGACACCAGTCCTTTCACCAACTGCAAATCGGCGTTGATATTGCCCTCTAAGTTCGAACTTAAGAGATGCGCTTTATTGGCGACTTCAGTTCTAAGTGTCTGCTGATACAAGGATTGGCTTTGCTCAAGCGAATACTGGCAGAACATTACTGAAAGCACGACCGAGATCAGTGCAGGAATGTTTGTTACACTCCACACATGCATCTTGAAGAACTGAGAAAATCTGTCGCTCATAGAATTTTTAACACACCCGATTAAGGCAGCACACTAACTGTGTAACTATTAAATATTGATTGATTCACCTAACGTTTAACAACAACCGAAAACACTCTCCAAGCAACGCGTTGTGATTACTTCCTTTAATTTCGTTTTTTGCAGCATCACCTTGTTCAACACTAAAGGCATGACCTTTGCGTTGATCAAACAACTCTTTAGTATAGCTGTCTTCGAATTCTGGATGCGCTTGCAGGCTAAAAGCTACTCCGTTTTCATAGGCGAGCATCGCATTTGGCGTAAATGAATTACCGCCAACCACAGTCGCAGAGCGAGGTGGCACAACAACCTGATCCTGATGAACAACTGAAAAAGTTTGAGTGTCTGGCCCAGAAGCCATGAACGCTGGCCTGTTTTGAATTTGATAAGTGTGGCGGCCCAAACCCCAACCCTTGCTCGACTTCTCGACTGTTCCGCCTAAGGCGTCTGCAATTAACTGATGTCCAAAACAGATGCCAATGGTTGGAATGTCGGATTCATACGCAGCCCTTATGAGGTCACGCAAAGGGTCCATCCAGTCAGTTTGGTCATATACGCCGAAGGCCGAGCCAGAGATTACGATGGCTTCAACATCCTCTATAGCAGGCACCAGATCGCCCTCAAGCAAACTAATTGTCTCAAACTGAAATTGGCCTGGTTCTCCGCCGATCAAGTCTGCAATCATCTCTCCATATGTAGGAAATTGATCCCGAATTTTCTCAGGCACCAAACCAGCTTGAAAAATGGTAACTTTCATGGAATTGCCTTTTTGAGCGCTAGGACATTTCGGACGTGTCGTTGAAATCAAGCTTGGCCATATTTTTTGTGCTCAAGCAAGACAAGCTAGAAAAATTTGTTTATGCATTGCTTTGATAGGCAGAATTGGGGCGACAACGTTGAAAATTGATAAGAGCAAAGAAGCAAGCATTCTGGCACAAGCGTTGCCCTATATGCTTCGTTATGACCACCGAGTTGTCGTTGTAAAATACGGCGGCCACGCAATGGGCGATCCAGAGTTGGCTCGCGCATTTGCGCGTGATATCGTTTTGCTTCGTCAATCAGGTGTGCACCCTATTGTTGTTCATGGCGGTGGCCCTCAAATTGGTGCAATGCTTGATCGTCTAAACATAACATCTGAATTCAAAGATGGCTTGCGCGTCACCGACCGCGCCACAGTCGACATTGTTGAGATGGTGTTGGCTGGTGCGATCAATAAGCAAATCGTTACAGCAATCACCCAAGAAGGCGGTCGTGCGATCGGCCTATGCGGCAAAGATGCTGGCATGGTCCAAGCCAAGAAACTCAAGCGCACTTCAATAGACCCTGACAGTAACATCGAGCGTATAATTGACCTTGGTTTTGTTGGCGAGCCTGACGAAGTAAACCCAGAAATTTTACACCGTTTGATCGGTGAAGAGATTATCCCTGTGATTGCTCCTATTGCTGCTGGCAAAAATGGAGACACGTTCAACATCAACGCAGATACTTTCGCTGGTGCCATCGCTTCGGCAATGGATGCGAAGCGTTTCCTGCTTCTCACTGATGTTGAGGGCGTGTTGGACAATGATGGCAAACTAATCCCGGACATGAACATGTCAGGTGCTCAAGAGTTGATTGATACCGGCGTCGCAAAAGGCGGCATGATCCCCAAGCTTGAAACAGCAATCAACGCTGTCAAAAGCGGCGTGGAGGGTGTAGTGATTGTAAACGGTAAAACAGAACATGCGGTTTTGTTGGAGCTGTTTACCGAGCATGGTGCTGGAACGCTTGTGCATGAGGAAGACGCCTAATGCCTTTATCTGACGTTCGTTATTGGGTCTTTGATTTGGACAATACGCTCTACCCGCGTACCTGCCGTTTGTTTGATCAGATTGATGTTTTGATAACCCAGTATGTGGCCGATGTTACAGGACTAGAGCGCGACGACGCACGCAAACTTCAAAAGCAATATTATCGCGAGCATGGAACGACTTTGCGGGGGCTAATGGCCACACGTGAAGTTGATCCACACCACTTTCTGTCCAAAGTGCATGACATTGATTATGCGCCTGTGGATCCTGATCCGGAGCTAATGGATGCCATCAAAGCATTGCCGGGTAAGAAACTGATCTTTACTAACGCAGATACAGGACACGCAGAAGCTGTCCTGCATAAGCTTGGTGCAAGTGATGTTTTCGACGGCATCTTTGATGTTGTTGATGCGGGATTTGAACCTAAGCCCTTTAGAGGACCTTACGACAGGTTCGCGGCAAAACATGGCGTCGACCCAAAATCAGCGGCAATGTTTGAAGATATGGAAAAGAACTTGGTCACGGCCCACGATATGGGCATGCGCACGGTGCACGTTATCCCAACCGATGACTTTGAAGATGATAGTCTTGAGGACTTTGAACTTGAGCGCAAAGATGATCATGATCACGTGCATCACGTCACCAACGATCTAGCGGCTTTCTTGAAGCCATTTGCAAGCAAATAGGGAATTGGCCCGACAATGCCGGGCCAACAACTGACTAGGCTATTTCGCCTTCATCCGTGATTTTCGGCAAGTTGTAAGCTTCGCGCACAATGCTCCAAGCTTCATCTGCTGTATCGACTGTTCTGAACAGCTCAACGTCGTCAGGCGAAATCGTACCCTCCTCTGCCAAAGCTTCCAGATTGATCACCCGGTTCCAGAAATGAGAACCGAATAGCAGAACCGGCACACGCTCCATACGACCTGTTTGGATCAACGTCAGAGTTTCAAAGAACTCGTCCATTGTGCCAAATCCGCCTGGGAACACGGCAATCACTTTTGCACGCAGCAAGAAGTGAATTTTGCGGGTCGCGAAATAGTGGAAGTTGAACGAAAGATCAGGGGTCACATATTCGTTTGGTGCTTGCTCATGTGGCAGAACAATATTCAAACCGATAGATGGCGCATCCACTTCGGTTGCACCTCGGTTACCCGCTTCCATCACACCTGGACCACCGCCTGTCACGACAACATACTCTTTGTAGTCGAGCGTTTCGGATGTCAGTGATGCCAAACGTGCGAACTTGCGCGCTTCATCGTAATACTTTGAGTTTTTCTCAAGGTTGGCTTTTTGAACCTCGTTCTTAGCCGCCCAAGCATCTTGGCCCGGCGCTGGCAAACGCGCGCCGCCAAACAGCACTACAGTTGAGTTGATACCGCGCTCTTGTAACCACAGCTCAGGTTTTAGAATTTCCAACTGCATACGAATAGCGCGCGTGTCTTCTGACGTCATAAATTCTTCATCAGAGAAGGCCAGCTTGTAAGCAGCAGACTGGGTCTGTGGCGTCTTGGGGACGCGGCGTGAAACACCGATATCGTCTTTTGATGTTCGTAACGTAGTGCGACGCCGCTTGGCCATAGAATCTCTCCAGTAATTGTTCGGCTCACTGTTGCACAATCCAGTTAATGATCAGTGGCCAATTCAGGTCGTGAAATAGGACGGTTTCGCTACCCGATGAGTTGACACTCAAGGTGATGGCGCTAATGTCGCCTCCAATTGACTTATGCTAGCCGGAGAGTACTAAAAAATGGCATTTACTGACTTGGCCAACACCATCGATGCCGCGTTTGATGATCGCGACAACGTTAATCTTGCTACAACAGGCGCCGTACGCGAAGCCGTTACAGAAGCACTTGCTCTTTTGGACGATGGCAAACTACGCGTTGCAGAGCAAAGCGAAGCTGGCGACTGGACAGTGAATCAATGGGCAAAGAAAGCTGTATTGCTTTCATTCCGTCTGAACGACATGGAAGCCATTCCTGGCGGCCCTGGCGGCTCTCATTGGTGGGATAAAGTCCCTTCAAAATTCAACGACTGGAGCGACAACCGTTTCCGCGCTGCTGGCTTCCGTGCCGTGCCGGGCGCAATCGTTCGCCACTCAGCCCACATCGCACCGGGTGCGGTTTTGATGCCTTCATTCGTCAATCTTGGCGCTTTTGTTGGCGAAAACACAATGGTTGATACTTGGGTGACGGTTGGTTCATGCGCTCAAATCGGTAAGAACGTTCACCTATCTGGCGGCGTTGGTATCGGCGGCGTACTTGAGCCACTACAAGCAGATCCAGTTATCATTGAAGACGACTGCTTCATCGGCGCGCGTTCAGAAGTTGTTGAAGGTGTCCGCGTTGGTAAAGGCTCAGTCATCTCAATGGGCGTATTCATTGGCCAATCTACCAAAATCGTGAACCGTCACACCGGCGAAATTCACATGGGCGAAGTGCCGCCATACTCAGTTGTAGTTTCTGGTTCGATGCCGGGCAAACCTTTCCCTGACGGCACACCGGGTCCTAGCCTTTATTGTGCTGTAATCGTGAAGCAAGTTGACGAGAAAACACGCTCTAAAACTTCAATCAACGATCTATTGCGCGACTAATGCCTCAAGTTCTCGACCTTTTAAGCGACCTCATCAAATGCGCCTCCGTTACACCAAATGACGATGGCGCATTAGACGTGCTTGAAGCCTTTTTGAAGCCGCTTGGTTTTGAATGCATCCGCGTCCCTTTCGAGGGCGGTGGAAGCTATAAGGTCGACAACTTATTCGCAACCCGAGGTACCAACGGCAAGCACCTGCTTTTTGCTGGTCACACCGATGTCGTGCCGGTTGGTGATGAAGCCGCATGGACACACGACCCATTCTCCGCCGAAGTTGTTGATGGCATCATGTATGGCCGTGGCGCGGTGGACATGAAAAGCGGCGTCGCTGCATTTTGCGCAGCCCTACCCGCTTTCATTGAAAGCGGCGAAGCAGACAATTGCACCATCTCCCTTCTCATCACCGGCGACGAAGAAGCAGACTCTGTGAACGGCACAGTCAAAGTGCTTAAGTGGGCCGATGAACAAGGCTACAAGTTTGACTTTGGCCTTGTGGGTGAGCCTTCCAGCGCTGAGACTTACGGAGATACTGTCAAAATTGGCCGCAGAGGTTCCCTGAGCTTCACGATCACAGTTTCCGGCAAACAAGGCCATGTTGCCTATCCGCAAAAGTCACGCAATCCATTGCCAACACTTAGTGGCATCGCTAACCAGCTTTCACTTGCCAAGCTTGATGATGGTAATGAGAATTTCCAACCGACCAATCTTGAGCTGACCACCATCGATGTGGGCAATGCAGCAACCAATGTTATTCCAGCAAGTGGCAGCCTTCGCGGGAACATTCGCTTCAATGACCAATGGGATGCGCAAAAACTGGAATATTGGTTATCGACCCAAATCCTGAAAGTGCCAGCAAACGGTTGCGATATTGAGCTGAACATCAAACAACCAGTATCACGTTCTTTCGTGTCGCACGGTTCTAGCGATGCAGACAAGCTGGTACAAAGCGTCACTGCAACTGCGGGGCAAGAGCCTGAGCGTTCAACCGGCGGCGGCACATCTGACGCGCGTTTTATCGCCGACTACTGCCCAGTCGCAGAGTTCGGACTTGTGGGTAAAACCATGCACCAAGTTGATGAGCAGGTTCCTACTGATATGGTACTTGAACTTGAGAAGACTTATGCCCATTTCTTGAGTAGCTTTAGCCGTAAGGAAACTGAATGAATCCGCCGAGTATCATCGATGAAGTTGTTGCCGCTGCAAGGGGCTGTTTTGGCCTTTTAGCAAAGAACACCAACGAGATTCGATATTTTGACGGCAGCTTGGCAGGCGTCATTTCAAGCGTCATCGCCTTGTTAGTTGCGCTTGGTGTTCAAACCATGTTGGGCCTTCCGGTTCCAGAAGGTGTGACGCCACCAGCAGACGTTTTTGTGCTAATTCACCTCATCGGGGTGAACGCAGCAGGTTTTCTTGGCGTTTACATGTATCTTCGAGTGCGGCGCAAACCATTTGATATGTCGCGCTACATCGTCGCGCACAATTGGTCAAATTTGTTTCTATTGGTCATCACGCTAATTGCCGTTCTCATTGCACCCAATGAAATTGGTAGCATTGTGCTGGTCGCGCTAACGTTCATCTTTTATGTTCGATCTGCAGATTTCTTACTTGGCTTACGAAATAGTGACTTCGCACTAATGGCGTTCGCCCAATTGATCGCGATGCTTGGTGCCGTTATCACTTTCAGCATTATCGGCGCTATCTTCCCAAGTATTGGCTTCGCAATAAACTAGCCGCTGGCTAGTAATCCACATGCGTTAGATATAGCCCACAAGCCGGAGCAACTGGTCCGCACGCTTTTCTGTCTTTTGCTTCCAGTATCGTCTTGATCATATCAGGCTTCCAGCGTCCCTCACCTACATACTTTAGCGAGCCAACAATCGAGCGCACTTGGTTGTGCAAGAAGGCGCGGGACGACACATTGATAAAGATCGTATCGCCGTCACGTGTCACATCGCATCGATCAATCGAGCGGATAGGAGACCGCGCTTGGCAAAACTTCGATCTGAATGTCGAAAAATCATGCGTACCAAGAAAGTGTTTGGCGGCTTCAGCCATGGCTTTATGATCAAGTTCGATCGGCACATGCCACACACGGTTTTGATCCAGCACAGGCCGTGCCCGACGCGAGAAGATTTGATACTCGTAATGACGTGCCTTAGCCGAAAAGCGGGCCTCAAAAGTTTCATCAACTTCTTCAACTTTCACCAGCGCAATCAAATTAGGCTTAAGGTGAAAATTGATACCTTGCATGACCTTGAACGGGTCGTGTTTTTCTGTTGTATCAAAGTGAATGACCTGACCAAGCGCATGCACACCGGCGTCGGTGCGCCCAGCCGCTTGGGTCGGCGTTTTAACGCCGCAAAATTTCTCGATTGCGCGTTCAATCTTATTCTGGATCGCTTTTCCATTGGGTTGAACCTGCCAACCCGCATAGATCGTACCATCATATTCTATGAGCGCTTTATACCGCGGCATTAGCCAAGCACTTTTGATTTGAGCGAGCCAGTGCCGCGAACCAATGTCTCAGCGTCCATCATACTTTTGCCTGCTCGCTGCACATGCGTTAGAGCAATTGCGCCATCGCCAGTTGCGACAGTCAGCAGATCGTCAATCACTTCGCCAGCGACGCCGCTTCCGTCTGCCAGTTTAGCTTTGATGACCTTCACCCGGGTTGGTTTGCCGTTCAGTTCAACTTCAAACCACGCACCAGGGAATGGAGATAAGCCTCGAACCTTATTGTGAATGTCACGGGCACTTGCGTTCCAGTCAATTCGCGCTTCTGCCTTGTCGATCTTCTTTGCGTAAGTCACGCCTTCTTCGGCTTGCGGGGTGAAATGCAAGGAGTCTCGTTCTACAGCAGATAATGCGCGCCCGATCAAGTCAGCTCCGCGCGCCATCATTTGGTCGTGCAACTCGCCGGCGGTCATGTTGGGCGTAATCGGAATTTCTTCAACTAAGCCAACTGCGCCAGTATCAAGACCTTTATCCATCTGCATAACCATGATCCCGGTTTGCTCATCACCTGCCATTATAGCGCGTTGAATAGGTGCAGCACCGCGCCAACGTGGCAGCAGTGAACCGTGCATATTTAGGCAGCCTTTTTCTGGCGCATTCAAAATACGTTCTGGCAACAATAGACCATAAGCAACAACGATTGCGATGTCTGCGTCCAGCGCTTCAAAAGCTTCAATGTCAGTTTCGTCTTTGAAGTTTAGCGGCGTGCGCACTTCCAAGCCAAAGCCTTCCGCCAACTCATGTACTGGCGACTTGCGCTCTTTCTTTCCACGGCCGGCAGGGCGCGGTGGCTGCGAATAAACAGCAACCACATCGTGTCCGCGACCGATAATTTCGCTAAGGGTTGGCACAGCTATGTCCGGTGTACCCATGAAGACTACGCGCATCTATTCTGCCGCCCGTTTTGCCGCTTTTTTGAACTTCTTGGTCACTCGCTCGCGCTTCAAACGTGAGATGTGATCAATGAACAATTTGCCATCCAGGTGGTCAATCTCATGTTGAACCACTGTGGCCAATAGTCCTTCGCATTCCATGGTTTGTTCTTTGCCATCTTCATCAAGGAACCTCACCTTGCAGCTCGCAGGACGTTCAACATCTTCGTAGTATTCTGGAATAGACAAACAGCCTTCCTGATAAACATTGAGTTCGTCAGATAGCCACGTCAAAACAGGATTGATCATAACGATTGGCTGGGCTTCTTCCTCTTCGCCTGAGGCATCCATCACGATCACACGATGCATCACACCGATCTGTGTGGCAGCTAGACCAACGCCAGGTGCATCATACATTGTTTCCAACATGTCTTTGGCGAGTGTTTTGATCTCGTCATTGACCTTATTCACCTTTTTGGCGACTTCACGCAAACAAGGCTCAGGAATATGTAAAATTGTACGGATGCTCATCGGGCACAAAACCTTCTTAGTGGTTGTTCAGAGTGTCGATAGGATAAAAGGGCTTGAGTGGTCAAGAACACTTTGGTTTTCAGACTTTCGGCACGCCTACAAATATGGGAACGGTCTAGGACATTTGTAAGACAGAAGTGACACATAATCGCGCCGAATCAGGTACAAAAGGTGGATGGAAAACACACTCATTTCAGCATTCGGACGCGATTTCACTGGCTTTGAAACCATGCTCTTCGTGCTATTGGCGTTGGTCGTATTGTCAGCCATCGCCATCTTCGCAAACATGCGCAATAACACAAAACGGCATGAAGATGCCATACAATTAGCCCAGCGCAATAGCGAAATGGAGCGACACCTTGCCGACCTTATGCGCGTGCAATCTGAGATGACTGGCCGCATGCATACGATGTCTGAAATCTTTGGTTCGCGCACGTCCGACCTCGCCAAAGTACTCACCGAACGCATTGATGGAGCGACCCATCGCACCAACCAATCGGTAAACGAAACGCGTGTCAAAACCCAAGAGAGCTTATCAAAACTCAACGAACGGCTTGCCGTTATTGACCGTGCGCAATCCACTATTGCGGATTTATCTACCGAGGTGGTTTCCCTTCGCGACATCCTTGCCAACAAGCAAAGCCGTGGCGCATTTGGTCAAGGGCGAATGGAGGCAATTGTTGCAGATGGCCTTCCAGCAGCGAGTTTCAACTTCCAAGCAACTCTTTCAAACAACAATCGCCCAGATTGTTTGGTGACCTTGCCAAACGATGCGCCCAATTTGGTAATTGATGCAAAGTTTCCGCTAGAAGCGTGGCAGCGCTTACAAGAAGCCGAAACTGCAGAACAGACCAAACACGCCATGGCCTCGTTTAAAAACGACATGAATGTGCACGTGAAAGCCATTTCGGAGAAGTACTTTATCCCCGGCGAAACCCACGACACTGCCTTCATGTTCGTGCCGTCCGAAGCCATATTTGCGGATATTCACGAGAAGTTCGAAGACATTGTTCAAAAGGCGCTTCGCCAACGTGTGGTGATCGTATCTCCCTCGCTTCTGATGCTTTCCATCCAGGTAGTGCAAGCACTGCTACGCGATGTGAAAATGCGTGAACAGGCTCATGTCATTCAGCAAGAAGTCTCTAATCTACTCAGCGATGTTGGCCGCCTCTCCGATCGGGTCGGAAAACTTCAAACCCACTTCCAACAAGCCAATAAAGATGTTGAGCAAATTTTGATCTCGACAGGCAAAGTTTCAAAACGTGGCGAGCGAATTGAACAGATGGAATTTGAGGACGAACCCAAATCTGTGGAAACGCAAAATCAACTGCCACTCACCTAAGCTGGTAAAGCGTTTGCGCTAATCTGCTGACCGCAATAGGGTTTTCGAATGTCATATTTGCAGTCCCTAATTGCACTTCTCATTCCACTGACGTTTGCGCCTGGGCCGGGAAACCTGTTTTTTGCTGCGCTTTCCGCTCGCTTTGGTATGCGAGAAACAGCTTCGGCTTTGGCCGGTTATCATTTAGCCATGTTAGCGGTGACTTTTATCGTCGGCATAGGGTTTGAAATCGGCATCTCAAACAATCCAATGTTGGCGAAGACCGTTTCTACTTTGGGCGCTCTGTACGTTTTGTTTCTAGCGTGGAAAATGGCGCGTGCGAACGCCAAACTGCAGACAACACAACACACTCAAAAAACCAAGTTTCTTGACGGAGTTTTGTTGCTGATTTTGAACCCCAAAGCTTATGTGATTATGGCACTGCTCTTTAGCCAGTTCTCGCCCAGCCAACTTGATCCAGCTAATCCAACTACTGTGAGTTTGGTCGTTGCTGGCTCCCTCACGCTCAGCAACTTACTCGCATTTGTCATTTGGATTTTCGTGAGCGATCGATTGGGTAAAAAGGTACGCTCTGACGGCAACATGCAACGTTTGAACTACATATTCGGCGCATTGCTTGGCGTCGTTGCGTTATGGCTGCTGATCTCGAACTGGATCTAAAAGTCCGTACGCGCGTTCAAAGCTTGAGTGAGCGTACCTTCGTCAAGATAGTCCAACTCGCCGCCAACGGGCACACCATGTGCGAGACGGGTAATCTTCACTTCAATGCCTTCAAGACGATCCGTCACATAGTGCGCAGTGGTTTGGCCATCAACGGTGGCATTCACCGCGAGCACCACTTCCCGAATTGCTCCTTGCTCCACACGCTCGACAAGTGTGTGAATGTTCAAGTCTTCGGGCCCTACACCATCGAGCGGTGAAAGAGTGCCACCAAGTACGTGAAATAATGACTTGCCTGCACCAGCGCGCTCTAATGCCCAAAGGTCCGCTACATCTTCAACAACGATGAGCTGACCTGTTTCAATGCGGCGCGGATCTGTACAAATGTTACAGGGTGTTACCGTGTCTACGTTTCCGCACTGGGCACAGGTTACAACACTCTCAACCGCACGATCGAGCGCGGTCGACAAAGGCACCATCAGAGTGTCTTTTTTCTTGATCAAGTGTAGGACAGCACGACGCGCAGAACGAGGCCCAAGCCCTGGCAATCTTGCTAGGAGCTGAACCAGTTGTTCGATTTCTGGGCCGCCGTTTTGTCTACTCATGATTTGATGCCAACTCTATCTAGAATGGCAACTTCATTCCCGGAGGAATTGGAAGGCCAGCGGTCATTTCTTGCATCTTCGACTGAGATATTTCTTCCGCTTTTGCTTTTGCGTCAGCGTGAGCTGCAATCAAAAGATCTTCCAGAATCTCAACTTCATCTTCTTTGAGTAAAGACGGGTCGATTTTAAGACCGCGCATTTCGCCTTTGCCAGTCAGTGTAACCGTGACCATACCAGCGGCAGCGCTTCCTACAACTTCAGCGGCTTCCAACTCAGCTTGCATCTCGCCAACTTTGGCTTGCATTTCCTGAGCTTTTTTCATCATGCCCATTATGTCTTTCATTGATCCAGTCCTTCGTCTGTATCCCCGTCGTCAGGCCATGTATCGGCGGACGGTGTCTCTTCAATTAGTGATTTTTCGTTGACCAAGCGCGCACCCGGGAATGCATCAAGAATAGCCTTCACAGAAGGGTCCTGCATTGCCTTGTCGAGTTTGTCTTGCGCGGCACGATCACGCTGTTGCCGAATTGTATCGGTGGCAGCTTGTTTGGAAACTGTGACCAACCACGTTTTGTTTGTCCACTCTTTCAACTTAGTGGAAAGTTGGGTCGCAACACTAACGTCTGCATCTTTTGTTAGTGCGATTTCAATGCGACCGTCCGCAACTGAAACAGGGCTAACTTCAGATTCAAGCGCGTGCCTGAGAACCATTTCTCGTTTCTCGCCTACCAGCGCGACAATTTCTTCGAAGCTGTTAAGAGAAAGCGTTGGCGGTTGCGCCACCACTTGTTGCGGTTCGTGATTGACGCTTACAGCTTGTAGCTGAGCATTTCCTGCGGCACGCATTGCACCACCGCCGCCGCCACCTGTTGGTCTTTGAGGTGGCGTATTGGCCACAGGTGCACCAGAGCTCGCCGGTTGATTGCCAAGCTTTTTGATCAGCTCATCAGGTGTCGGCAAATCAGCTGCATATGCCAAGCGGATCAACACCATTTCAGCAGCCTGAATGGCATCATGCGCATTGTTGATTTCGGCAATGCCCTTGTTCAAGATTTGCCACGTGCGTGACAGAACTTTGATGTTGAGCTTGCCAGCCATTTCTTTGCCGCGTGTTTTTTCGTCCGGCGTTAGCACTGGGTCTTTTTCAGCACTTGGAACAACTTTTAGGCGTGTCACCAAATGGGTCGTCGCTGCTAAATCAGTAACGATTGTCGCCGCGTCCGCACCTGCGTCATACTGATGACGCAACTGCTCAAGAGCGCCAGCGGCGTCGCCCTTCATCAGTGTCTCAAACAGATCAAGCGTCAATGAACGATCTGCAAGACCGAGCATTTGACGTACCGTGTCGGACTTGATGTCTCCACCTGAGTGAGCAATAGCTTGATCAAGCAAAGATAGGTTATCGCGCACTGAACCTTCGCCTGCACGAATGACCAACTGCAACGCTTCTGGCTCAAAAGTGATGCCTTCTATTTCAAGAATGCCGGCCAGATAATCTTGCAGTGTCTCAGGGTCAATGCGACGGAGATCAAACCGCTGACAGCGCGAAAGAATTGTTATTGGAACTTTACGAATTTCAGTGGTCGCAAAGATGAATTTTACATATGGGGGTGGCTCTTCCAGCGTTTTCAACAAACCGTTGAATGCCGCCTTTGAGAGCATGTGCACTTCATCGATGATGAAGACTTTATAGGGGGCAGATACAGGGCCATACCGAACGCTGTCGATAATCTCGCGGATATCATCGATGCCCGTATGCGACGCCGCATCCATTTCGATAACATCGACGTGGCGGCTTTCAATTATCGGCCGACAGTGCTTGCCTTCAACATCCAAATCAAGAGATGGGTGCGCGCCGCTATCGTCTTCAAAGTTCAAGGCGCGCGCTAGAATTCTAGCGGTTGTGGTTTTCCCCACCCCGCGAACGCCAGTCAACATAAATGCATGAGCGATACGGTTGGCCGCGAACGCATTGTTTAGCGTTTGCACCATGGCCTCTTGGCCGATGAAAGTAGAAAAACTTTCAGGACGGTATTTGCGGGCAAGTACCAAATAAGATTCTTGTTTATCCGCCAATTTTTGCCCCGCCATTTGTATGAGAATTTCGTGGCGCTATTTGACACCGATTCTGATGTCTTGCGCAAAGCAAAAGCAGGAGGCTGACGACGACCCGTTCCAAACTCGTTAGGGCTGCTTCCTTCCGGACCTGACCCAGTTGGCGAGCGGTTCGTCCGCGCCAACCTCCCAACCGCCTATATCGGTTATCTTGTCCCCTAATGCAAGGGAACAAGCCGATTGTTCGTCAAATTTTGTGCTTAAGCCTTGTTGCCAACGTCATCATGACTTTTTTGAGATGGATATACGCCCAAAATGTCGATGTAGTCAGTGAAGAACTCTAGCTCTTCCATTGCGAACTTCACGCCCGCATCATCCGGATGCCCCTCAATGTCGGCATAAAACTGCGTCGCAGTGAAATTGCCGCCGACCATATAGCTTTCCAACTTCGTCATGTTGATGCCATTGGTCGCGAAACCGCCCATGGCCTTATACAGAGCTGCAGGGACGTTACGTACTCGGAAAACAAATGTGGTTTTGATATCCGTTGAACCGGCATCGATATCCAACATATCTTTAGCCATGACCAAAAAACGTGTGGTATTGTGATCTTCGTCTTCAATGTTTTCGGCCAAAACATCCAGACCGTAGATTTCACCTGCAAGACGCGAAGCAATTGCGGCGCGTTTCTTATCGCCTAGTTCAGCAACTTCGCGTGCCGAGCCAGCTGTATCTAGGGCGTTGATTGCGGCCAGATTGTTGTCGCGAATGAAGTTCCGGCACTGCCCAAGAGCGACAGATAGACTTTGAACTTCTTCGATTTCTTCCAGCTTAGTGCCTTTGATCGCCAATAAGTTCATGTTCACCCGGTGATAATACTCGCCGATGATCTTGAGGCCACTTTCTGGCAGAATGTGATGAATGTCCGTGATGCGGCCATATAGTGAGTTTTCCACTGGAACCATCGCAAATTCGGCATCGCCGTTTTGAACAGCAGAAATCGTGTTCTCAAATGTCACACATGGCAGCGCCTCATCCTCAGGAAACACTGCTTTTACAGCCGCATGTCCGAATGCACCCTGTTCGCCCTGAAATGCGACCTTAACCATCATCATACCTTTGAAAAATTTGAGAAATCCGGTGGGCAATATCAACAAGGAGTAACAAAGAGTCAATCTGTTAAAGAAACTGCGCTAAACCGCGTGTAATAGGCGCAAATGTCGCATTATGACGAAACGCTGTTGCGCGTGAGCTGCCTAATATATAAGGTCCGCGCGCAAATGCTGATTTTGCAAATGGGTTGCGGGAATCAGTTAGGTTTGGATAGTGATATTCAAACATTGAAGATTTTGCCGTCTGATTTAGGGGGACGGCGCGGAGAGAGCTGAAAATGAATTGGATTGACCTGCAGAAGATTTTTGGTGCGATTTTGGGCACCTTTTTGTTCATTATGGCTATCGGCTTTTTAGCTGAAGCGCTTTATCATCCAAGCCACAATGCTGGCGGAGGTTACACGCTTGAAGCTGCTGATGATGGACATGGTGGCGACGACACAACCGAGGTTGCAGAAGAAGTAGTTCCTATTGGCACTCTATTAGCTGTTGCTGATGCTGCAAAGGGTGAAAAGATTTTCAAAAAATGTGCAGCTTGTCACACAGCTGAAGCTGGTGGCGCGAACAAAGTTGGCCCAGCTCTTTACGATGTTGTAGGTCGCGAGATTGCAGCTGGCGAAGGCTTCGGCTACTCAGACGTTTTGGTCGGCTACAAAGCTGAAGGCAAAACTTGGACTTACGAAGACCTTGATGCTTTCTTGAAAAAGCCAAAAGACTACGCACCTGGCACAAAGATGAGCTTTGCTGGTCTTAAGAAGGAAACAGACCGCGCGAACTTGCTTGCATTCATGCAAACACTTTCAGCTGCGCCTGTTGCTTTCCCAGCTGAGTAAGCGAACGATAACTGCTTAAAGCGGTTAGTTGAATTTTAAGGGTCGTGCCATAATTGGCGCGGCCTTTTTTGTTGGAGTTTTTTGATGACCCTATTGATGCACCTTTCCGATGTGGATGAACAAGCATGGGCTAATGCCTTTAGGACATCGATGCCAAATCAAACGGTTGTCACACGGGCTGATCAATTTGATCCTGCCGAAATCAAATACATCTTTGTTTGGAAGCCTGAGTTGAACGCATTTGATGGGATGACCAACCTCGAAGTCATTCTCTCTCTAGGCGCGGGAGTTGACGGCATCCTTAAACACCCAAAACTGCCCACACACTTGCCTATCACGCGCTTTGTGGATCAATCCCTCACTCACTGCATGACAGACTATGTGGTGGCAAATGTGGGCATGCATCACCGCCAAGCAACCAAATACCTGCGAGAGCAGAAATCAAAGCTTTGGAAGCAGTATTACCCGCGTGAAGCCAGCACCGTAAATGTGGGCATCATGGGCATGGGCGAATTGGGCATTGATGCAGCGACTGCTTTGAACAGACTTGGTTACAATGTTGCCGGTTGGTCGCGATCCAAGAAAGACATTGAAGGCGTACAAGCATTCGCCGGACCATCTGAATTCAAGCCGTTTCTTAACCGCACGGATATTCTGGTGAACCTCCTGCCGCTCACGCCGGACACAGAAGACATTCTTTGCACGCAAACGTTTGAACAATTGAGCCGTAAAAATCTTCCGGGCGGACCCGCAATCATCAATGCAGCACGTGGTGGACATCAGCACGAGCCAGACATTGCGGCCGCACTACAATCTGGGCTTCTAGGCGCTGCAAGCCTTGACGTGTTTAAGGTCGAACCCTTGCCGCAAGACAGTCCATTGTGGGACATCGATAATTGCTACATCACACCACACATCGCTGCGATTTCGGGGATGGATGCGGGTGTGGAGCTGGTCACAAAACAAATCGCCCGATACGAAGAAACGGGCGATTTGTTGCATGTTGTCGATCCACAGCGCGGCTACTAAACGCGTTCGATTAGACTACTTCACATACCGCTTTTTAAGCGCGAGATAGGCTGCTCGTTGACCTTGGTCCGTACCACCTAAAGGACGGCCGGGACGCGGTTTGTCTGCATAAGCCATCATGTCGATGTGGCTCCAGTTTTTAGCTTTGGAAACAAAACGGCGTAGGAACAAAGCTGCGGTGATTGAACCCGCATATCCACCAGCAGAGATGTGGTTCACATCTGCAATTTGGGAAGACAGCATGTTGTCATAATTGTCCCATAGTGGAAGCTGCCAAAGTGGATCGCCAGCTGGCACACCCTGTGCAACCATTTCGGCAGCGAATGTGTCATCTGTCGAGAATAGTGCGCCAAGCTCTGTACCAACGGCCACCCGTGCAGCACCGGTCAATGTTGCCATGTCGATGAGAACTTCAGGGCTTTCTTCGTCAGCCAAAGAAAGCGCATCAGCAAGAACTAGACGGCCTTCAGCATCAGTATTGCCGATTTCAACCGTCATGCCATTACGTGATGGCAGAATATCGCCGGGACGGAAGGCTGAGCCAGAGATTGCATTTTCGACCACAGGGATGAGCACACGAAGCCGTACAGGCAGTTTCGCACTCATAATGGAGTGTGCCAACCCAAGCACGTTTGCTGAGCCACCCATGTCTTTTTTCATCAAGATCATGCCAGCAGCAGGTTTGATGTCGAGGCCACCAGTGTCAAACACCACACCTTTACCCACAAGCGTGACTTTTGGCGCATCTTCTTTGCCCCAAGTGAAATCCAACAACCGAGGTGCTTCTGCCGAAGCTCGCCCGACGGCGTGGATCATTGGGAAGTTTTTCTTCAGCAAGTCGTCGCCAACGATGGAACTCACCTTCGCACCATGTTTGCTTGCAAACTCACGAATGGCTTTTTCATAATTCACGGGCCCAAGGTCATTCGCTGGGCGATTAATTAAGTCACGCGCCAGCTCAGCAGCCTCTGCCATCAGTTCAACTTCAGCGACGTCTGCGCCATCGACTTCGCCCAATTCGACGTCTTTGGATATCGTTTTAAACTGGTCAAACTTGTAGGCCCCGAGACGAAAACCTAGCGCGGCCGTTGTTGGGTCTAAAAAGTCGCCTTCTAAATCAAATGTACCTTCATTGAGCTGAGCAGCCGCGAGACCAGTGACAAGCGGGTTGGATTTGCCTTTTTTGCCAAGACCAAAAACATACTGAGAGATTGCGCCGTTAGCATCAGGCAAAGCCAGAAGCTTTCCTTCTTGGCCGGTGAAACTATTTGCTTCAACCCAAGCTTTTTGCGCTTCGCTTAAACTGTCCAACGACTTTTGATCGTCTTGCCACACACATGTAATTTTGTTGGTCATTGTATCCCGCTTTTTTCTTTTATCATTCAGCAATATCGCCCTATCTGTCACATTGCAAACCTTCTTCCGGAAAGTGTTTTAACCCCCTGTTAGGGTTAATGATTTAATAAAATCAAGACCACTTGTTTGTGGAATTCGAGTAGCTGGAGAGTAGAGTGCAATCGCTTCGTCCTAGATTTTTGAAGAACCTGCGCCTCATCGCGATGGCCGGCGTTGCTGCTGTTGCCCTAACCGCTTGTGCAGCCAATAAAGGCGGATCAAGCGTTTCCACGCCAGATTTCTCTTCGTTGTCTCCACAACAAAAACAGCTAGCGGTTCAAGATTTGGGACAAAAGTTCCAAAAGAACCCGCGCGACATCAATACAACGATCTATTACGCCGCTGCATTGCGTTCAATTGGCCAGTCACAACAGGCAACCAAAGTGTTGGAACGCGCTCGGCTTAACAATCCACGTAACAAAGATGTCGCTTTGGCCTATGCCAAAGCACTTGCGTCTTCTGGAAAGTTTTCCCAGGCGCTGAACATTCTTGATGCTTCAATGAACCTTGAAGCCCCACGCTGGAACGAGTTGAGCGTCAAAGGCGCAATCCTTGACCAAATGGGACGTAACGCAGAAGCGCGTAGCCTCTACAATCAAGCACTTATTACGGCGCCAAACCAAGCATCACTGCACGCAAACATGGGTCTGTCCTATGCGATGACAGGTGATCTATCGAAAGCTGAACGACATCTCACAACCGCGACGCGCAAACCCGGCGCTACAGCAAAGATCAGACAGAACCTCGCTCTTGTTATTGGTCTACAAGGCCGCTTCGATGAAGCACGCGCGATATATGCAAAAGAGCTCTCACCTGAAATGGTAGAGAGCAATATGGCCTATATCCGCGCTCTGCTGACACAGCAGAACAAATGGGACCTTATCAAAGGTAAGAAGTAGACTTCTCTAGCTTTACCAAGACCCAATTACAATAAAGGCGATCACTACGATCGCCTTTTTAGTTTGTTCGTTATGCGTGTAAGCTGCAACTCGCTTAGGTTGGCGCTTGAATTGCAAACGCTCCAATAAGCGCAGGCGACATGATCATAATGAAGAGTACGGGCAAGAAAAACAGGATCAAAGGTACCGTTAGTTTGGGAGGCAATGATGCCGCCTTTTTTTCCGCTTCCATCATGCGCATATCGCGGCCCTCTTCAGCCATAACACGCAATGAACTACCAACAGAAGTACCATATTTGTCTGATTGAATAAGCGCTGTCATCACAGCTTTAACTTCATCCAAACCCGTTCGCTGAGCCAAGTTATCGTATGCTTTGGAGCGCTGATCGAGGAAGGACAGTTCAGCAGTAGTCAATGTTAACTCTTCGCCAAGTTCCGGACTTTGCTGAGAAATTTCAATCGCCACCTTTTTAAACGCATGCTCAATAGACATTCCGCTCTCAACACAAAGCAAAATCAAATCTAGTGCATCTGACCACGAAGATCGGATTGCTTGCTGTCGTTTTGCAATTTTGTTTTTGAGCAGAACCACAGGTAGGTAGGAAGATACAATGCCCGCAGCAATGGCGTAGCTTATTGAAAGAAACAACGGTGAATCTTTTGTGATGATGAATGCGAAATAGAAAAGCGCGATCGCAGTTACACCAAGTGGCACTACAAAACGCAAGAATACCAGTGTCGTAATCGCTGAGGGACTTCTGTAGCCAGCTTGAGCTAGCTTGAAAGCTGTGTCTTCATCCGCAAATGCTTTCTTCAACGAAAATCGCTCAACGATATTCTTCACAGTGTCAGAATTTGCAGCTTTACGTCGAGCGTTTTTGTCCTCACCACGCAAGCGAGAGATTTCTTCTACACGCAGTCTTTCTCGCTCAATCGCAACCTTCTTAATGCGAGAATCCATATCCTTTTTGTCGGTTAGTTGCATACCAAACGTAAACACGATCGCCGCGGCCGATACCGCTGCAAGTACTGCAACTAAAAAATCAGGATCTGTAAGTGTGTCAACGAAACCCATTTAGATACTCCAAGTCCCACTAGAGAAATCTAGTAGTCGAACTGAACCATGCGGTTCATAACAAAAATACCGGTACACATCATTGCGGCTGCAACACCCAACCAGAAGTTGCCGATGGTCGTTGTAAATAGCGGCAGCATGTAAGATGGACTTACCAACGACACCAGTCCTGTCACCACAAACGGCAGTGAACCAATAATACCAGCTGATGCTTTTGCCTCTGACGAAACAGCTTTTACTTTTGCTTTCATCTTCTTGCGGTTCCGAAGAACGCCTGACAGATTAGACAAAGCTTCTGACAAATTGCCGCCAGATTTCTGTTGAACGGTGATCACCACGACGAAGAAATTGACTTCTGGGATGGGCAAACGCTCAAACAGTATTGGCACAGCCTCACCGATGTTCTTACCAACAGATTGTTGTTCAACAATACGTGTAAACTCAGTCGCTACAGGCTCTTTGGCTTCACTCGCAACGACCTTGATTGATTCATTAAGTGGCAAACCAGCTTTAACACCACGAACGATGGATTCGACTGCGTTTGGGAACTCATCCAGAAACTTATCTTGATACTTCTTCGTGCGCCGCTTTACGTACCACATTGGCAAAACATATGCGCCGGCCGCGCCGAATACTATTGCGAACAGAATCGGGATACCCGTCAGCCAAGCAACTAAGAATACGACTACACCTAAGATGGCACCATTCCGCCAGAAACCTGCAACCGAGATTTTCATCCCTGCATGCGCAAGTCTTTTCCGCATGGAGACACGCTTGTTCTTTTTGTTCTGCTCGTTCTGTTCGTCCAAAATGTCTTGGAGACTTTTGCGACGTTCATCTCTTTTTTTAGTCGGGTCCTTGGGACCGGAGCGACCAACAGACCTATCACCCGCAGTCATTGCCTTTACGCGCTTATTCGCGCGGTTGCCACCAGCAATTCCGGGAACAAACGCTAAGCCTAACGCACCAATTGCGAATACACTGAGTAAAACTAGCAAGATTGGGGACATGGTCTACGCAACTCCCGCATCATCGGCGTTCGCAGCTTCAAGTGCCTGCACCAAGTTTAGTTCTTCGTTGTAATAACGAGCACGCTCAGCAAACTTCGGTTTCGTTATGCCTGTTGAACGATGGCGTCCAACAAGGTCGCCATTGGCGTCCTCTCCTACAATCTCGTACAAGAAGATATCTTGTGTAACGATCACGTCGCCCTCCATCCCCATAATTTCTGAGATGTGGGTAATTCGACGCGAACCATCGCGAAGACGTGACGCTTGGACAACCACATCTACGGAAGAAACTATCATTTCACGGATGGTGCGAGATGGAAGCGAATAGCCGCCCATCGTAATCATGGATTCCAACCGAGACAAAGCTTCACGAGGTGAGTTGGCGTGCAACGTGCCCATTGAACCATCATGACCCGTGTTCATGGCTTGCAACAGATCGAAAGACTCTGGTCCACGAACCTCGCCTACGATAATACGTTCTGGACGCATACGAAGGCAGTTCTTTACTAGATCACGCATAGTGATCTCACCCTCGCCTTCAAGATTGGGAGGACGTGTCTCTAGACGCACGACGTGCGGCTGTTGAAGCTGTAGCTCTGCACTATCTTCGCAAGTGATGATACGTTCATCTGACTCAATAAAAGCTGTCAAACAGTTCAACAACGTCGTCTTACCCGAACCAGTACCGCCGGAAATCAGAATGTTAGCTCTCACCTTGCCAAGAATCTGAAGAATTTTGGCGCCCTCAGGTGAAATCGATCCGAACTTCTCGAGTTGAGCAAGAGTCAGTTTGTCTTTCTTAAACTTACGAATGGTGAGTGAAGCGCCATCAATAGCCAAAGGTGGCCCAATAACATTCACACGAGAACCATCAGGCAGGCGCGCATCACATATTGGGCTAGATTCATCAACACGACGGCCAACTTGGCTCACGATGCGCTGACAAACATTCATTAAGTGCGCATTGTCACGGAATCTTACATTGGTCAGACGAACTTTTCCGTCCACCTCAATATATGTCGTCGCGGCGCCATTGACCATGATATCGGCAATGTCATCACGCGCGAGAAGAGGTTCTAATGGGCCATAGCCCAACACGTCATTACAAATGTCTTCAAGCAGATCTTCTTGCTCAGAAATCGACATTACATATGACTTCAGCGAGATAATCTCAGAAACTATATCGCGAATTTCTTCACGAGCTGCTTCACTTTCCATCGTCGCCAATTGGCTAAGGTCGATGGAGTCGATCAGGGCATTAAAAACCGAAGATTTGGTTTTGAAATACTCACTATCAACGCCACGGTTCTTAACATCTGTGTTTACATCAACAACTTGCTCAGTCTTTGGAGCAACTGGGGCCGTTGTACGCGCAACCGGTGTTTCTTTTTGGGTGGCAGGACGAGGCGCTGGCGCGGGATTTGGCGCCGCGCCATTTGTATTTCCGCCAAAGCTTGTGCGTTTCCCAAACATAGTAACCCTAACTCAAAACTTTACGACTTATGCGAGTTTCAATTTTTTCAAAAGACCAGGGATCATCCCATCTGTCTTTTCTGACACCTGATGTGTCCGGCCTGAAGTTTTCATCGCTAAGCTATTGAAAACATCATTGATTTTATGAGACGCAGAAATCTCAGAAATCATCTGTCCATTGTTTGCCGCTGACCCAAACAGTGCAGGATCAAATGGAGTCTCAGCAAAACACTCAGTTTCAATAGACGCACCAAACTCTACAGGTGAAATCTCAGGACGCTTCGGCACACCAACCTTGTTCATCACTAGAATTGGTTCAGCTTCGCCTTGGCGCATTTCGCGCAAGCGATCCATCAAAGACTTTGCATTTCGCAAATTAGCGAGATCAGGCTCAGCAACGATCACCACCTCATCAGCTGTCGCCAACGTATGCCGCACCCAACCATTCCAAGCATGTGGTAGATCAAGAATGACTAGTGGAATGTTTTTCTGGCATATTTCAATGACTTGCTCAAACGAACGCTCATCAAAATCATAGTCTTTGTCTAACGTGCCTGGCGCCGTCAGCAAGCTAACATGGTTTGCACACTTGGACATCAAACGCTCGACAACGACATCGTCAATTGGGTCGTTTGAAAACACTGCATCAGCCAACCCATGTGGTGGCTCTTGATTG